>Ga0207877_10033_pt1 | contig 288730 bp, 283 predicted proteins | sample LinPmetageLP29_FD_184046 | JGI IMG/M metagenome (GOLD analysis project Ga0207877, IMG submission 184046) | Marine viral communities from the Pacific Ocean - LP-29 (SPAdes) | ecosystem: Environmental > Aquatic > Marine > Oceanic | place: Pacific Ocean | collected 2009-08-23
ATTCCTGTCTGCAACATCTGAAGTGCTGCCCAATCAGCACGCTCAAGATCGACCAATCGTTTGTCGCCGGGCTCGCCAACGACCGCCGCGACCAAACCATCGTGCACACCGTGATTCAGCTTGCGCATGGGCTGGGCATGGATGTGGTGGCTGAAGGCGTGGAAACATCGGCGAGTCTTGATCTATTGCGACAAGCGGACTGCGACACAGGACAAGGCTTCCTGTCATGCCGGCCTAAACAAGGGCGAGGCGCGCAATGCGCTGGCCAGGGCAGTATTTTTCAACCGCCTGGGTGAAATCCGCGACCGCAGTTTCGAGCAGCAGCGCTACCGGGCCAGCGGCCTCAATCTGGTAACGGCTGCCGTCGTGTTGTGGAACACGGTCTACCTGGAACGGGCTGCGCACGCGCTGCGTGGCAACGGCCATGCCGTTGATGACGCGCTGTTGCAGTACCTGTCGCCGCTCGGCTGGGAGCACATCAACCTCACCGGCGATTACCTCTGGCGCAGCAGCGCCAAGATCGGCGCGGGCAAGTTCAGGCCGCTACGACCGCTGCAACCGGCTTAGCGTGCTTTATTTTCCGTTTTCTGAGGCGACCCCAGATAGAGCGTCGTCGACACCGTGTGGGAGCACAAAGAGAAAGCGCCCGCGCGCTGTTCCGCTAGCTGGGACGTGGTGATAGGTGAGGTCTCGCAGGATGTCGGCATTTCTGATACTTAGCGTCTTGAGTCCAAGTGTAAGCACGTTAATATCTGTTTGAACGCTTCCTATGGTCGCTCTGCCAGACTCTTCCGACGGTTGAGTCTTGAGCAAATCAGTGTGCTTGTTTTGATCAATGCTAAGGAGAGAGGGGTTATGGCTGTGTATTCGGTTCAAATAAAAAACTGCAACAGTATCGAGAGCGCAGACATCTCTATCTCCAAAGGGACGTTGAATATAAAGTATGGCCCCAACGGGCTAGGCAAGAGTTCAATAGCAAAGGCGATTCTTGCATCCGTGGCTGGTGACGGCTCTCTCCAAAGGTTAAAACCTTTTAAGTATCGTGCACTCGATGGGCAGAATGAGCCATCGGTGACGGGCGTGCAGGATATCAATTCGATTTTGGTTTTCGACGACTCCTATGTTTCCCAGTTCGTTTTTCAGAGGGACGAGGTTCTCAAAAACAGCTTTGAGATATTCATCAAGACAGATGCTTTCCTATCGGCCATGCAGGAGATTGAGGCCCTCTTTATAGGGATTAAGTCGGCATTCGATGGTAATGAAGATTTAAGTGGGGCCATATCCGACCTGAAAGAGCTTCGCGATGCATTCGGGGTTACGAAGGCTGGGGCGCTTTCAAAGTCGAGTAAGGGCTATAAAGCTTTTGGGTCTGGAAACAAGATTGAGAATATCCCAGAACATCTTAAGTCATTTGAAAATTTCATCAAAAGTGATCAGCCTGCAACTTGGATAGCTTGGCAGGCAAAGGGGAATTCATTTTTGGAGTTGTCAGATAACTGCCCCTATTGCTCCTCCGATTTTCAGAATTCAGATAGAAAGACTGTGGCGCAATCTGTCGCAAAGGAGTATGACTCGAAGGCTGTCGAGCATTTGAGTGCACTTCAGGCAATCATTAGAAGACTAGGCAAGTATTTTGAGCCGGAGTGTCGAGAGAGCTTGGAAAAGATTACAAAATCCAAGATTGAGCTTTCACCAGAGGAAACGAATTTTCTCAGTGCCCTTAGAGGTGACGTTGAAACACTCCTTGCCAAACTCGAAGGGTTACGCTCGATATCTTTCTTTGCGCTTCGTGATGTCGAGAAGATCGAAGATGAAATCGGTAAGCTGAAAATCGACCTAGGCCTCCTTGCGAAACTTAATTCGGCGGATACCAAATCGGTTGTTGATCCCATAAATGCAAGGCTCCAGGAGTTGGGTGAAAAGGTTGGGGAGCTAAAGGGGAAGATCAATAAACATAAGAAGCAGATCGAGAAATCTGTTGCCGACAATCAAGATGGAATCAATGGTTTCCTGAGGTCGGCCGGTTATAAGTACAGTGTTGTTATTAAGCCTGAGGCTGACTCTTATAAAATGAAGTTGGTCCATCAGGATTTTAATGAGCATATCGAAACGGCTGCTCAGCATCTGAGCTATGGCGAAAAGAACGCCTTTGCTCTTATTCTTTTCATGCACCAGGTTCTGCGGGAAAAGCCGTGCTTGGCAATTTTGGATGACCCTGTTTCTAGTTTTGATAAGACCAAGAAATTTGCAATTTTAAATGAGCTGTTTAGAGGTAAGGCGAGTCTCCGTGATACAACAGTTCTCATGCTGACTCACGATATTGAGCCTGCTATCGATGTTATCCGTGGTGTTAAACGATTATTCCAGCACCCTAAGCCAACGGCATATTTTCTAGCATCCAAGGCGGGAGTTGTTTCCGAGGTTGAAATTAAAGAAGACGATATTCAGACGTTCGCTCAAATATGCGGTGACAATATTCACAGCTTGGCGGATGAGGTTATTAAGTGTATATATTTGAGGCGGCATTTTGAGATCATTAATGATCTCGGCATGGAGTACAATTATTTGGCAAATCTCTTGCATGCGAGAGATGTACCTATTTTGAAATCCGCCTCCGGCGAGGCTCCTATGAGTGCTCAAGAGATCGCTCAAGCCGAAGCTGGGATCAAGAAATTAATTCCTGGATTCGATTACTCTGCGGTACTTGCGGTCATTAAAGATAAGGCGGAGATGAGGCGTCGATTTACGGGCGCTACAGCCGGGTACGATAAGATCCAGCTATTCCGAATTTTCAAAGAAGTGCACGCTTCGACAGGCGGGGATCAAGACAGCATCCTTCAGAAATTCGTGAATGAGTCCTTTCATATCGAAAATGAATATGTGATGCAGCTAAATCCGCACAAGTTTGACAATGTGCCGGAATATGTTGTCCTGGAGTGTGATCGGGTCATTTCGACAAGCTGACCCCAGCACAGTGGATACACAATGTGTATCCACTGTGCTATCCTATGCCTATGTCACTCAAAGACTCTGGGATGCGCATCAGGGTGGAGAAAGAGCTGCGCGAGGCGTTCGTGCAGGCTTGCCGTGCCCAAGATCGACACGCCTCTGACGTGCTGCGCGACTTCATGCGCACCTTCACGGAGAAGCAGTTGCAAGGCCAGGCTGACCTGTTCGCCGGTTCCAAGGGAAAACAGAAATGAACGTGCAGACAGAACAAGAGCTAGTAGCCCTCTGCCTTGCCCTCATCGGAGGACATGGCGGCCTGTCTGCGGCCGAGCGCAAGCTCGTAAAGACCGCGCCGGCATCGGCGCTCAAGCTTCGGGACATCGAGGCGATCCGCAAGGCGATCTCGCGCGGCACCGACCCGCTCGGCGAAGCCTTTTCGTCGATTCGCTCTGCGGCTGAGCGTCGTGCGGCCGGTGCCGTCTACACGCCTGCGCCGATCGTCCGCTCGATGATGACTTGGCTGGCCAGCCAAGGAACGCCGGCCCGCATCGTCGATCCTGGGGCGGGGTCGGGTCGCTTCATCCTGGCCGCGGGCCTTGCCTTTCCTGACGCGCAGCTCGTGGCTGTGGAGATGGACCCCCTGGCCGCGCTGATGCTGCGCGCGAACCTGAGCGCTCGCGGCTGGACCGATCGGGCGACCGTGCTGGTCAAGGACTATCGGGAGGTCAAGCTGCCGCGCTGCGCCGGCATGACGGCCTTCATCGGCAATCCGCCCTACGTGCGACATCACGACATCGCCGAGGACTGGAAAGCCTGGTATGCCTCGAACTTCGCCGACTTCGGCATCAAGGCGAGTGCGCTGGCCGGCCTGCATCTGCACTTCTTCCTGCAAACGCGCTTGCTCGCCAAGGCGGGCGACGTGGGTGCATTCATCACCTCGGCCGAGTGGATGGATGTGAACTACGGTTCGGCGCTGCGCCGGCTGCTGCTCGACGAGCTGGGCGGGATCGCCCTGCACGTGCTTGAGCCAACCGTCGAAGCCTTCCCCGGCACGGCGACAACGGCGGCGATCACCTGCTTCCGCGTGGGCGAGACGGCCGAGCCGGTTCGAGTGCGCGCCGTCGACGAGCTGGAACGCCTCAACGGCTTGACCAAGGGAACCGACATCCCGCGCGAACGGCTGCATGCCGCGCCGCGCTGGTCGATCATCGTCCGCCCGTCCGAGCCAGCAGCGGCTGGCGACATCGAGCTTGGCGAGCTGTTCCGTGTGCATCGCGGCCAGGTCACAGGCGCAAACGACATCTGGATCGCTGGTGAGCATGCGAACGGCTTGCCCGATCGCGTCAAGCTGCCGGCCGTCACTAAAGCCAAAGACTTGATACAGGCCGGTGCGCATCTGCACTCGGCCGAGGTTCTGCGCCGTGTCATCGACCTGCCGGCCGAGCTGGACGACTTCACCAAGGAAGAGCGGAGACGCATCAGCGCTTTCCTGTCCTGGGCGAAGATCAACGGCGCGGATCAGAGCTATATCGCACAGCACCGCAAAGCTTGGTGGTCCGTGGGCCTCAAAGCCCCGGCCCCGATCCTGTGCACCTACATGGCCCGCCGGCCGCCTCAGTTCACGCTCAACGCATGCGACGCGCGACACATCAACGTCGCGCACGGCCTCTACCCTCGCCAGCCGCTGGCCGATGGAGTGATGGCCCGCCTGGTGACGTGGCTCAACAAGAACATCAACACCGGGAGCGGCAGAACCTATGCCGGCGGCTTGACCAAGTTTGAGCCCAAGGAGATCGAGCGCCTGCGCATCCCAAGCCTGGAAACACTTCTTGCATGACAAGCGCACCGCCGCGATGGACCACTGCCGAACTGGCTGAAGACGCCGCAACCTCCGCCGCGCAGTTCCGGACCGAGCGCCTGGCCGTCACTGACTCCTGGGCAACCCACTACAACCAGGCGCGCGGTAAGTTCGAGTTGCTGTTCAAGAAGCTGAGCGACCTCAACCCTGGTGCGATCACCGATGACAACCTGGCCGAAGCCTACGGCCTGGGACTCGGCGAAGCGCTGCGCTACCTGGCCGGCCCGCCGATCTCCGATGACGATCTTCAAGTCATCGCCGATGTCGAGTCGATCGCCCCGGGCGTCTTGAAGAAGAACTCCGAGGCGCTGCGTAAGGTGTTCGAGGTCATCGAGCGCGTGATTGATGCGCATCGGTTCCCGTGGATGGAGGCCGGCGGCGCACCGACCGATCAGCAACGCGAAGCGGCCTTGTTGGCTTCGTCGGTGCTCCTGGCCGCGCAGCGCATCGCCACCGAGCGACGCAACGAGGGCAAGGAGAACCAAGAGACGACGGTGAAGGACTACCTTCGCAGCCTGGGCTTCACCGAGGCCCCGGCCGTGGCGATCAACACGATCGTCAAAGGGCCGCAGGCCATGCAGTTCTGCGCTGAATGCCAGCTCGGCGAGCGTAAGGCCGATGTTGTCGTGCGCTTGCACGACACGCGCCTCATGGCGATCGAGTGCAAGGTGTCGAACAGCGCAACCAACAGCGTCAAGCGTCTGAACAACGACGCGGCCGTCAAGGCCGAGTACTGGATCAAACAGTTCGGCACTGCGCAGGTCGTGCCGGCCGCTGCGCTGGCCGGCGTCTTCAAGGTGCTGAACCTTGAACAGGCACAGGCGCGCGGCCTCTCCCTTTTCTGGTCGCATGATCTCGACAAGCTTGGTGCGTTCATCGACTCCACGAAGTGAGGCAAAGCATGCAGCTTGGAAGAGTCCCTCAGCACGATATTTCCCTTGGCGCCCACCAACGTGTGGACGGGCAGAAGTTCAAGCTGACGGCACGACTGTTCGAGTTGCCTGCGGAATACGACTACTGGCAAGCGACCTATGATGCGGAGCATGACCAGTGGGGCCACATGCGTTTTGTTCTCACGGTCCCCAAGAAGATCGCCGTAACCGTGGATTTTGCCCGCGCCATCGTCGTAGGAGCTGCACTTGACCAGGTGAAGTCATGCCTCAATACCGCGACGGACAACGGGCGAGACATGGCCCCGTGCTTCGCCTTAGATGGCTGGGTGTTGATCTAAGCGATCTGCAAAGTTATGAGAAATGGCATTTTCCATGGCATCCATGCTGAGCTATTTTGCAAGCCATTGATTTAATTGCTGTTTGTCACGCAAAACACAATCGAGTGGGAATGAGGTTCATACCCGCAAATGTAAGAAACCCGCGTCAAGCGGGTTTCTTTTTTGGTGTTATGTGCGACAAGGCTGGACCAGGTAATCGCGAGGCGCGCATTCACCGCACCTGAAGCTTCGTCTCGGTAATCTCGCCATGCTTCTATCGATCGTTCTTGGCGACGTTCGCACGCTTCTGCTCGAAAGCCGGTCGCGTGAAGCGCTGATCGAAGGGCTACTTTACTGTTCCTGCTCATCAATGGCTTGGCCGGCCTGCGCCACGATTGACTCGAAGAACGTGCGAATCGCAGGCGTGGTGAGTGTCTCCGCAGGATAGACGAGATGGTAGGCCAGCGGTGCATAAAGCGGCGGCATCTTCACGGCCAGCAGCCGACGCGGCAAGTCCCGGTTTCACGAAAACTCGCCGCACTGAGACAATTCGGCGGCTGCCGAGTTTGCAGGAACCAGATCCTGTCGCGAAACTGCGCCGGAGTACCGGTCATGTCGCAGAATGTGCGCCGCCACCGTCAGTGGTTGTTCAGCCCATGCTCGACAGCGTAGACAGCCACCTGTACCCGGCTGGTCAGATTGAGTTTCTTGAGGATGTTCTGAACGTGGATCTTCACCGTGCTCTCGGCCACGTCCAGCGTACGGGCGATTTCCTTGTTGCTTTCTCCACGTGCCAGCCCCAGGACGATCTCTCGTTCGCGTGGGGTCAGCCGGTCAGCCGTCGCAGGCGCAGTGGGAGTGGCGGGTGCAGCCTTCTCCGGTGCGCGGAAATGGGCCACCAGTTTGGCCGTCATGCTCTCGGAGATGACCGGCTCGCCGGCGGCGGCACGGCGTACGCCGGCCACCAGGGTCTCCGCCTCGATGTTCTTCAGGAGATAGCCGCGAGCGCCGTCACGCAGCGCCGCCTTCAACTCATCGGCTTCTTCCGACACGGTCAGCACCACCACAGCGGTTTCGGGCAGGTCTTGCACCAGCAATTGCAGCGTTTCCAGGCCAGATAGCCCCGGCATGTTCAGGTCGAGCAATATCACGTCGGGCCGGTGCCGCTTGGCCAGCTTGATGCCCTCCAGCCCATCCGCAGCCTCATCGACGATATCGAAGTCCGGCTGCCGTTGCAGCAGTAGGCGGATGCCGGAGCGGAACAGGGTGTGGTCATCGATGAGCAGGATACGAATGGTCATGGCGGTCGGGGCGATGGCTTGAGGGAATGGGTCAGGCCGCTTGGCGCTGCTGCCCGGGTAGTCTCAGGGTGACGGTGGCGCCGTGGCCGGGCCGTCCCTCCAACTGCAACTGTGCTGACAGGTACGCGGCCCGTTCGCGCATGATGTTCAGGCCGACATGAGCCTGGCTGCGATCTGCAACCTCGCGAGCGTCATAGCCACGACCGTCGTCTTCTATGCGCAATTCGAAATCGCGGCCATTGGTGATGGCCACATCCACCCGGCTGGCCATGGCGTGTTTGCGCACATTGGACAGCGCCTCCTGCAGGATGAACAGCACCTGCAACTGCTGGTCCGCAGGCAGCGGGGCACCGCCGGCTTCGTGGTAACGCAGTGTCGGCACGATCCCGCTCTGTTGGGCGAAGCGGGCAAGCGTCTGCTCGACTGCCGGGCGCAGTTCGCCGCTCTCTAGCTTGGAGCGGAAGTTCAGCAGCAGCTCGCGCACGTCCTGGTAGCTCTCTTCCACACCGCAGCGCAGGAGCGGCACGATCTCGCGCGCTTCGTCCAGGTTGGCGTCCTGTATGGCTGCGTCGAGCATCTGCACCTGCAGGTTCAGGAAGTTGAGCCCCTGCGCGATGCTGTCGTGCAGCCCCTGCGCGACGAGGTTGCGCTCTTCCACCACCGCCAGTTGCGTGGCCTTGGCCTGCAGGCGTAGGTTTTCCAGGGCGATCCCCAGATGCTGGCCCAGCGTTTCCAACAGGCGCAGGTCGTTAGCGGGCAGTTGCCGATCTTCGCGCAGGTGCAGCGAGAAGGTGCCGAGCACAGCCTGCTGGGTCAAGATGCGGAACACGGCTACTGTGGTGTAGCCCTCGCGCTGGCAGGGCAGCGCGGTGGGAAGCTCGCCCGCAGGCGCAGGCGGGACGCGGCGGAAGTCATGCACTACCACCACGTCCTGCCGCGTAGCCTGGCCGCACAGGCAGGTGTCGGCGCGCATGCATTGCTCGGCTTCTTCCAGATCGGCGGGCAGGCCCACGGAGGCCACCAGGTGCAGGCGCTCGCCGTCCGGGTCCATCACACGGATGCTGCCTCCGGCCGCCCCGAACTGCTCCGCAGCGCGCTGCAGGAAGCCTTGGCACATGGCATCGATGTCAGACGATACGTTGAGGAATGCCGTGATGTCGTACAGCGCAGACAGCTCGCGGTTCTGCGCTGCAAGTTGCTCGGTCTTCTGCGTCACGCGCGAGGCGAGGTCCGCATACAGGCCCTGCAGCTCTTCTGCCATGCGGTTGAAGCCGTGCGCCAGCAGGCCGAACTCATCGCGGGTTTCTACCGTCAGGCGCGTGGCGAACTCGTGCGCGGCCATGCGCTGCAGACCTTCCTGCAGGCGCATCACCGGCAGGATGATCCACAGGTAAAGCAGATAGATCATCGCCAGCGTGCCCACGCAAGCCATGACAGCCAGCGCAAACTGCGACAGCCTCAGCAGCGTGGTCTTGTGTGCGTTGCTCTGTTCGATCATGCGCACCAGATGGTCGGCCTGGGCGATGAAGTCGGGCAGGTGGGACAGATATGTCGACGGCGCTCCGGGCGGCAGCGCCACGTCGCCTGCAATGCTGGGTTTCAACCGCGTCCGCCAGGCGGTGCCGACCGAGTCGAACTGGTTGCGGATTGCCGTGTCGGCCGGCAGGAAGAGCGGGCGTTGCGCATCGCCCTTGTGAAGCGCCTCCAGCGTGGCATCCAGGTGATCGATCTGCGACTGGAGCATGTCGACGTGCCCGTTGCGAGCCTCAAGCACTGCCACGCCGATCTGGCTGGCGCGCATGCGCAGGCTGCCCGTGTCGTTGATGGCGGCGCCTGCGCCTTCGAGTTGCCACGACAGCCATAGCGTGCCGCCGATCATCGCGAGCACCAGCGTAAGCGCCGCCAGCGACACCGCGACAATGCGTGTCGAGAGGCGATACCGCATGGGCGGCAGCATGGCCAGAGGCGAAGCAGGGAGAGCATTCATGGTTGGGGCGCAATATGAGCCCGGCCATTCTCCGCTCGCTCAATGCCGAGTCAGGGTGGCGTTATATGGGCTGCAGGTCGAGTTCCAGTATCTGGCAGATGAAGTCCGCTACACCTTGCGGCCGATCAAGAAACAGGCACGGCCGGTTCAGTTGCAGCGGCTGGTCGGACACCACGGCCAGGATGCTGTCGTCGCCGGGGTACATCGGCGGTTTGCCAAGTGCCGGGCGGTGCACCTCGATGCGCGGGATCGATTCGCGCCGAAATCCCTCGACCAGCGTGATGTCGGCCGGGCTCATGCGCGCCAGCAGTTCGGCAAGCGTGGGTTCCGGCGTGTCCTGCAGCGTGTGGACGATGGCGTAGTGGTATGGCGATGCCACCATCACCTCGCTGGCTCCGGCGGCACGCACGCGGGCGCTGTCCTTGCCCGGAGGCTCCAGCGCGAGCACATGGTGGCTGTGCTTGATCACGTTCACACGCAGCCCCTGCGCCCGCAGCAGCGGCAGGACGGCCTCGATCAAGGTGGTCTTGCCACTGCCGGAGCGGCCGGTGATGCCGAAGACGGCACGTTGGCGCGTTGGCATGTCAACGCCCTCGCACCAGTTGCCATGCGCGGCCCACGTAGGTGACCGAGGCCAGCCCGCTCCAGACATGCACCAGCCGCGTGAACGGGAAGATCAGGAACAGCGACATCCCCATGAACAGATGCAGCTTGAAGATCAGCGGTACCTCGGCCACATAGCTGGAGGCATCGGCTTGCAGCGTGACGATGTGTTGGGCCCAGGTCATCAGCAGCACCATCACGTGGCCGTCGAGGTGGCCCGCGGAGGTGAAGATGGTCGTGAGGCCAAGCAGCAGCGTGATGAGCAGCCAGGCGAGCAGCAGCTTGTCGCCACGGCGCGTGACGGCGCGGATGCGCGGGCTGGACAGGCGCCGATAGATCAGCAGTAGCAACCCGATCAGGCACAGGCTGCCCAGAATGCCGCCGGCCGTCATGGCCACCACCTGCTTGACGCTGTGCGGTACGCCCAGGGCGTCCCACACGGCCACCGGCGTCAGCAGGCCGGCCAGGTGGCCGAAGAACAGGCCAAGGATGCCCACGTGGAACAGCAGGTTGCCCACGCGCAGCGTGCCGGTATGCAGCAACTGCGAGCTGTCGCTTTTCCAGGTGTATTGCTCGCGCTCGAAACGCAGCAGGCTGCCAAGCAGGAAGATCGTGCCCGCTATGTACGGATAGATGCCGAAGAGCAGGGTGTTGAGCATCGTCATGTCAGGCTCGCATGGGAGGAGGGTTGCGCAGGTGCGGGACGGGCGGCCTTGCGCGGGTGGAACTGAACAGGTTGTTCGGCCGGCAGTGCCGGGCGCAGCAGCGGTTCGACGCCGTCTGCGCCGGGGCCGAAGTGCTCCATGGCCTCATCCATGTCACGGACGGGCGGTTCGGTCAGCGGCTGCGGCTGTACGTCGGAGAGCGTCAGCAAGACGTCGAAGATGCCGGCGTAGTGCGTGCCGTCGCGCGTCAGGCGCTCGCCAATGGCGGCCAGCACGTGGATGGCATCGCCCAGCAAGGCCGTGGCCTGGGCACCGTGCCCCGTCGATTCCATGTGCCCCAGCACTTCCAGGAACAGCGGCACGTAGTCCGGCAGTTCGCTGTCGGCGGGTTCGACACCGTATTTGCGGTATTCGTCGATCAGGTCGACCATGGCCTGGCCGCGATCCCGGCTCTCGCCGTGCACGTGCTCGAACAGATGCAGCGCGTGCGAAGGGTTGCGGTCGAAGGTGGCAACGTAGTGCTCCTGCAGCGTGATGAGATCGGTATCGCGCAGCGTGGCCAGCAGCGGCGCCAACCGCTCGCGGGCGGTTGGCGTGGCCTCCAGTGCCTGATCGAGTTCGGGCAGGGCATCCAGCAGGTCCGGCTCGGGATAGGTGAGCAGGACCGAAAGCAAGTGGTACATCGAGGGCGTGGTCATGTGGGTCTCCGGTGGCATCAGGCCGCGCTCTTCTTGCGCGAGACCGGCATGCTGATGGTCGATACGCTGGCCTTTTTGCGCCCGAAGAACGTGCCTTCGGATACGCCGCCCGAGCAGCCGTTGCCAAAGCTGAAGCCGCACGCACCTTTCTCGTCAAAACTGTCCTGCGCCATTTCCTTGTGAGAGGCCGGGATGACGAAGCGGTCTTCGTAGTTGGCGATGGCCATGATCTGGTACATGTCTTCCACCTGCGTGGGCGTGAGACCAACGCGGTGGAGCACATCGAGGTCTTGCACGCTATGCACGGTCTGCGCGCGCTTGTAGGCGCGCATGGCGAGCATGCGTTCCAGCGCGCTGACCACCGGCGCCTCGTCGCCCGCGGTAAGCAGGTTGGCGAGGTAGCGCACCGGAATGCGCAGGCTCTTCACATCGGGGATCATCCCGTCCATGCCCATTACGCCGGACTCCGCGGCCGACTGGATCGGCGACAGGGGCGGGATGTACCAGACCATCGGCAGCGTGCGGTACTCGGGATGCAGTGGGAAGGCGACCTTCCACTCGCAGGCCATCTTGTAGACCGGCGACTTGACGGCAGAGTCGATCCAGCTTTGCGGGATGCCCTGGCGCAGCGCCTCGGCCTGGATGGCCGGATCATGCGGGTCAAGGAACACGTCAAGCTGGGCGTTGTACAAGTCCTTCGTGTCTTCGACGCTGGCGGCAGCCTCGATGCGATCCGCGTCATACAGCATCACGCCCAGGTAGCGGATGCGGCCCACGCACGTTTCCGAGCACACCGTCGGCTGCCCGGTCTCGATGCGCGGGAAGCAGAAGGTGCACTTCTCGGCCTTGCCGCTCTGCCAGTTGAAGTAGATCTTCTTGTACGGGCAGCCCGACACGCACATGCGCCAGCCGCGGCATTTGTCCTGATCGACCAGCACGATGCCGTCTTCCTCGCGCTTGTAGACCGAGCCCGATGGGCACGAGGCCACGCAGGTCGGGTTCAGGCAGTGCTCGCACAGGCGCGGCAGATACATCATGAAGGTGTTCTCGAAGGTCGAGTACATCTCCTTCTGGATGTCTTCAAAGAGCTGGTCGCGGCTGCGCGACTCGAACTCGCCGGCCAGGTCGTCTTCCCAGTTCGGACCCCATTCGATCTTCTCCATGGTCTTGCCGGTGATGGCCGAGATCGGTCGCGCGGTGGGCGGTGTTTGCGACAGCGGCGCGTTTTGCAGGCGCGCGTAGTCGTAGGTGAAGGGCTCGTAGTAGTCGTCGATCTGCGGCAGGTTCGGGTTGGCGAACAGGTTGGCGAGAATCTTCAGCTTGCCGCCTTGGCGCGGGGTGAGCTTGCCGTCGGCGTGGCGCTGCCAGCCGCCTTGCCACTTGTCCTGGTTTTCCCATTGCTTGGGGTAGCCGACGCCGGGCTTGGTCTCGACGTTGTTGAACCAGGCGTATTCGACGCCGTCGCGCGAGGTCCAGACGTTCTTGCACGTCACGGAGCAGGTATGGCAGCCAATGCACTTGTCCAGATTCAGGACCATGGCCACCTGGGCACGGATTTTCATTGCGAGGCTCCCGGAAGGCTCTCGGCCAGTTGTTCTTCCATCCAATCGACGCGCTGCATCTTGCGCACGATCACGTATTCATCGCGGTTGCTGCCGACCGTGCCGTAGTAGTTGAAGCCGTAGGCCTGCTGCGCATAGCCGCCGATCATGTGTGTGGGCTTGGTCACGGTGCGCGTGACGGAGTTGTGGATGCCGCCGCGCATGCCGCTGGTTTCGGCGCCCGGCACGTTCACGATCTTTTCCTGTGCGTGGTACATCAGGCACATGCCACGCGGCACACGCTGGCTCACCACCAGCCGCGCGGTGAGCGTGCCGTTGACGTTGAAGACTTCCACCCAGTCGTTGTCACGCAGTCCGGCCGCCTTGGCTTCGGCTTCCGATACCCACACGTGCGGGCCGCCGCGCGAGAGCGTGAGCATGCGCAGGTTGTCGGAATAGGTGGAGTGGATGCCCCACTTCTGGTGCGGCGTGATCCAGTTCAGCACCAGTTCCGGGTTGCCGTTGCTGTGCTTGCCGAGCATCGGTTGCACGGTCTTGGTGTCGATGGGCGGTTTGTAAAGACACGCGCCTTCGCCAAAGTCGAGCATCCAGCGGTGGTCCTGATAGAACTGCTGGCGGCCGGTGAGCGTGCGCCACGGAATCAGTTCGTGCACGTTGGTGTAGCCGGCGTTGTAGCTGACTTCCTCCGATTCCAGCCCCGACCACGTCGGCGCCGAGATGATCTTGCGCGGCTGCGCCTGCACGTCGCGGAAGCGGATCTTGTCGTGCTCGCGGCCGACGGCCAGGTGCGTATGGTCGCGCCCGGTGATCTTGGACAGCGCTTCCCACGCCTTGACCGCTACGTGGCCGTTCGTTTCGGGCGCGAAGGTCAGGATCATCTCAGCCGCGTCGGTGGCGGTTTCCAGGCGCGGGCGGCCCTGGCTCACGCCGGGCGCCGTGACCTTGTGGGTCAGGCCGGCCAGCTCGTGCACCTCGTGTTGGGTATTCCAGTTGATGCCCTTGCCGCCGTTGCCCAGTTTGTCCAGCAACGGGCCGACCGACGTGAACTTGCGATAGATGTCGGCGTAGTTGCGCTCGACCACGGTCATGGCCGGCGCGGTCTTGCCCGGGATCAGGTCGCACTCGCCATGTTTCCAGTCCTTGGGCTCGAACGGCTGACCGAGTTCGCCCGGGGTGTCGTGCATCAGCGGTGTGCACACCAGATCATGGCGTGTGCCGAGCAGCGGACCGGCAATCTCGGTGAACTTCTTTGCGATGGCCTTGTAGATTTCCCAGTCCGTCTTGGATTCCCACAGCGGGTGCACCGCCTCCGACAGCGGATGGATGAATGGGTGCATGTCGGACGTGTTCAGGTCGTCCTTCTCATACCAGGTAGCCGTGGGCAGCACGATGTCGCCGTACAGGCAAGTCGTGCTCATGCGGAAGTCGAGCACCGTCAGCAGGTCGAGCTTGCCTTCGGCGGCCTCGCGTGCCTCCACTTCTGACGGCTTGATGGCGGCCGCTTCATCGCTGAAGAGCGCGTTCTGCGTGCCGAGCAGGTACTTGAGGAAGTACTCATGCCCCTTGCCCGAGCTGCCGAGAATGTTCGAGCGCCAGACGAACATATTGCGCGGGAAGTTGTCCGGGTGGTCCGGGTCTTCGCAGGCGAAGCGCAACTTGCCGCTCTTGAGCTGGTCGACCGTGTAGGCCACGGGTTCTTGCCCGGCAGCCTGCGCGGCGGCGGTCACATCCAGCGGGTTGGCGTTGAGTTGCGGTGCGGAGGGCAGCCACCCCATGCGCTCGCTCTTGGTGTTCAGGTCCAGCAGCGACTGTCCGGCATAGCGTGAGCGGTCCGCCGTGGGGCTGAGGATTTCGTCTACCGACAGCTTTTCGTGCCGCCACTGGCTGGTGTGGCTGTAGAAGAACGAGGTGCCGTTCATCTGGCGCGGCGGGCGCGACCAGTCCAGCCCGAAGGCCAGCGGCGCCCAGCCGAACTGAGGCCGCAGCTTTTCCTGCCCCACGTAGTGCGCCCAGCCGCCGCCGCTCTGGCCGATACAGCCGCACATCATCAGCAGGTTGATGATGCCGCGGTAGATCATGTCGTTGTGGTACCAGTGGTTCAGTGCGGCGCCAACGATGACCATGCTCTTGCCGTGCGTGCTGTCGGCATTGTCGGCAAACTCACGCGCTACCTGAATGACCTGCTTGCGCGGCACGCCCGTGTGCTTTTCCTGCCAGGCAGGCGTGTAGGGGACGTCATCGTCAAAGCTGGCGGCCACGTTGGGGCCACCCAGCCCTTGGTCGACGCCGTAGTTGGCCATCTGCAGGTCGTACACAGTGGCAACGTAGGCCATGGTGCCGTCGGCCAGCGTGACGCGCTTGACGGGCACGCGGCGCTTGAGCATTGCATCGTGCTCGCGGCCAAAGTAAGGGAAGCTGATGTCCACCACGTCGTCGTGCGAGTCGACCAGCGAGAGCAGCGGGTCGATTTCCGAGCCGTCGGAAGCCGCCTTCAGTTCGAGGTTCCAACGGCCGACCTTGGCACCGCCGTCGTGCTGCGCTTCGTTCCAGCGCAGGCCGATGGCGCCGTTGGGCACCACCAGCCGGCCCGTCGGTGCGTCGATCAGCAGCGTCTTCCAGTCGGGGTTGTTGGCCTCGCCGTGGTTGCCCGCCAGGTGCGAGGCGCGCAGGAAGTGGTCGGCGACGTGGTTACCGTCTTCGGTCTCGCGCAGCAGCACGAGCATCGGCATATCGGTGTACTGCTTGACGTAGCTGCGGAAGTAGGCGGATCTGCCTGTGGCGTGGAATTCCTTGAGCACCACGTGGCCCATCGCCATGGCCAGCGCGGCGTCGGTGCCTTGCTTGGGGGCGAGCCAGATGTCGCCAAACTTGACCATCTCGCCGTAGTCGGACGAGATCGCCACGGTCTTGGTGCCCTTGTAGCGGACCTCGGTGTAGAAGTGCGCGTCCGGCGTGCGCGTTTGCGGCACGTTGGAGCCCCACACCATCAGGTAGGTCGAGTTGTACCAGTCGGCCGATTCCGGCACGTCGGTCTGCTCGCCCCAGACTTGCGGGCTGGCGGGCGGCAGGTCGCAGTACCAGTCATAGAACGACAGGCACACGCCGCCGATCAGGCTCAGGTAGCGCGCGCCTGCGGCGTAGCTGACCATCGACATGGCCGGGATAGGCGAGAAGCCGATCACGCGGTCCGGCCCATAGCGCTTGATGGTGTAAGCATTGGCGGCGGCGATGATCTCGGTGGCGGTGTCCCAATCAGCGCGCACGAAGCCGCCCTGACCGCGCACGCTCTTGTAGCGCTGAGCCTTCTCGGGGTTCTGGCTGATGGATTCCCAGGCGGCAACGGGGTCCATTGTCTTGCGCGCTTCGCGCCACATGGCCATCAACCGGCCACGAATGAGCGGCGTCTTCACACGCTGGGCGGAGTAGACGTACCAGCTATACGACGCACCGCGCGGACAGCCGCGTGGTTCGTGGTTGGGCAGGTCCGGGCGGGTGCGCGGGTAGTCGGTCTGCTGGGTTTCCCACGTGATGAGGCCGTTCTTGACGTAGACCTTCCACGAGCAGGAGCCGGTGCAGTTCACGCCGTGGGTGGAGCGCACGATCTTGTCGTGCTGCCAGCGGCTGCGGTAACCGTCTTCCCAGCGGCGGTCTTCATTGACCACGGCGCCGTGCCCATCGGCAAAGGTCGACCGGACGTGGGTGAGGAATTTCAGACGATCGAGAAAGTGGCTCATGGCGGAGTGACTTGCACGCCAATCAGCAGGCGCGCAGCGATTGCAGGAATGGCACCAGCTTATGGATTACCGTCGGCCGTGCCCATTCATCGGCCGGCGTGCCCGCACGCGGCAATGGAGGGAGGGAAGGGCGGGGTGCCTCCGCCGGAAGAACTATGCCGAGCGGCTGCGGCGCGTACGCAACGGGTGGATCTGATTGGCGTGCGGTTGGCCTGGATCAAAGAAACTGTGGTCGCAGCGGCGGCATAGTCGGCGCCGTGTCCACCGTATCCGCAAGGTGCCCCCAATGAATGCCCCAACCATCGCCCGGCATAGCGCGCTAGAAGACGTGCTGGCCATCGTCACTGGCACGCTCTTTGTGTCGCTCGGCATCACGCTGTTCAAGCAGGGCGGCCTGCTGTCCGGCGGGACGGCGGGCGTGGCGTTCCTGATCCATTACGCCACGTCGCTGCCGTTTGGCGTTGTGTTCTTCACCATCAACCTGCCGTTCTACTACCTGGCGGTGCGACGCATGGGGTGGCGCTTCACGCTCAAGACGTTCTGCGCGGTGGCGCTGGTGTCGTGGCTGAGTGAGGTGCATGCGCATTTCGTGCACCTGGGCACGCTGAACCCGCTATACGCCGGTGTCATCGGCGGCACGTTGATGGGCGTCGGCCTGATCGTGCTGTTTCGCCACCAGGCAAGCCTGGGTGGCGTCAACATCGTCGCGCTGTATCTGCAAGACAAGTACGGCATTCGCGCGGGCAAGTTCCAGATGGCAGTGGATGTTGGCATCGTGCTGGCATCGCTGTTCGTGGTCAGCCCGATTGCGCTGGTTGCTTCGCTGGTGGGTGCGGTGGCGCTCAACCTCAGTATTGCGCTGAACCACCGGCCCGGCCGCTACCTGGCGCCGCAAGCCGCCCCCGCTGGATGTGTCAGCGGCAGCGGCTCGCCTGGTTCTTCAATGGCCTAGCAAGGCATCGGTGCGTTGCGCCGGGCATAGACCGTCCACGTCACCAGCAGGCACAGCACGTAGAACGCGATGAAGCAGTACAGCGCGGCATTGACCGAGCCCGTCAGCTCCAGCGAGGTGCCGAAGCTCTTCGGGATGAAGAACCCGCCGTAAGCGCCGATGGCACCGGTAAAGCCCAGCACGGCGGCCGATTCCTTGCCGGCATCCTGCACGGCCTGGCGTTGCGCGGCTTCATCCTTGCCGCGGGCCGCGCGCTGTTGCTGCGTCAGGAAGATGATCGGGATCATTCGGAAGGTCGAGCCGTTGCCGATGCCGGCCAGCGCAAACAGCACGATGAACATCGCCAGGAAGCCCGCAAAGTTGCCGGCGCTGCCTTCGGCAGGCAGGAACGTCAGCACACCCAGCACAGCGGCGATCATGCCGGCGAATGTCCAAAGCGTGACGCGCGCACCGCCCACCTTGTCGGAGATCCACCCGCCCACGGGCCGGGTCAGCGCACCCGCCAGCGGCCCAAGGAAGACGTAGGTGGTCGGGTTGACGCTCGGGAACTGCGACTTGGTAAGCAAGGCCAAGCCGGCCGAGAATCCGATGAACGAGCCGAAGGTGCCGACATACAAGAGGCACATCAGCCAGTTGTGCGTGCGCTTGAAGATCACGGCCTGATCCGCAAAGGAGGCGCGGGCATCGGCAATGTCATGCATGCCGAACCAGGCTGCGACTGTGGCCACCAGAATGAACGGCACCCAGAGGAAGCCCGCGTTCTGCAGCCACAGGCTGCGCTCGACACCACCTGCCGTATAGGTTTGCGGGTCTCCGCCCAGCGCGCCGAACACGCCCACCGAGATCACCAGCGGCGTGACGAACTGCACCACGGATACGCCCAGGTTGCCGATGCCGGCGTTCAGCCCTGTTGCCAGCCCCTTCTTCTGCTTGGGGAAAAAGAAGCTGATGTTGGCCATCGACGAGCTGAAATTGCCGCCGCCCAGGCCGCACAGCAGCGCCAGCACCAGCAGGGTCGGGTAGCTCGTCTGCGGGTCGCGCAGCGCGAAGCCCATGCCCAGCGCCGGAATCAGCAGGCTGGCGGTGGACAGCGCCGTCCAGCGCCGCCCGCCGAAGATGGGCACCAGGAACGAATAGAAGATGCGCAAGGTGGCACCCGACAACGCGGGCAGTGCGGTGAGCCAGAACATCTGGTTCTTGGTCAGCGCAAAGCCTGCTTTGTCGAGGTTGACTACCACCACGCTCCACAGCGACCAGACCGCAAACGCGATCATCAGGGCGGGAATGGAGATCGACAGGTTGCGGTAGGCCACCGATTGCCCGGTGGCGCGCCAGAACGAGGGGTTCTCGGGCTCCCAGTGGGTGAGGACGTTTGAAGTCATGATGAGCTCCAGCAAAGCCGCGCCAGGGGCGCAGCGTAATCAAGGCAACGAAGGTTCAGGCGACGCGTTGGGCGAGTGTGGCGTGTGGGGGCTTTGCGGCGTCCGTTGTGGCGCGCTCGTTGTTGCGGAAGCTGAAGTGCATCCACACGAGGCTCACGCAAACGGCGCCGTACAGCAACATGAAACAGGTGGAATGGATGCCCGTAAGGTCCACCAGCACGCCAAACAGGATCGGCAGCACGAAGCCCGCCAGGCCGCCGGCCAGCCCCACGGCGCCAGAGACCGCGCCGATGTTGTCGGTGAAATCGTTGGAGATGAACTTGAAGACCGAGGCCTTGCCGATGGCCATTGCCACGCCCACCACGCCCATCAGCACGGTGAACACCACGGGCGACAGGCCAATGTGGAAGTCCAGCGGACCGTGCGCACTGGTGATGGTGAGCTGCGTGGGCGGATAACTCAGCAGGAAGAACGCCACCCAGCACACCCACATCACCGCCCAGGTAGTGCGGTGGGCGCCGTAGCGGTCTGATAGCCAGCCGCCCACCGCGCGCAGCACGCCGCCCGGCAGCGAAAAGCACGCCGCCAGGAACGCCGCGGTCTTGATCGAGAAGCCGTATTCCGAGACGTAGTAGCGCGTGAGCCACAACGACAGCCCCACGTATCCACCAAACACCACAGAGTAGTACTGCGCATAGCGCCAGACGCGCGGGTCCTTCATCACGCGCAACTGCTCGCCCAGCGAAACGGATTTGCCCGTGGCGTGCGCCGGATTGGTGGCCGAGCCGAACCAGAACAGCAACGCGGTGATGAGCATCGCAACGGCGTACACGCGCGGTACCACGATCCACGTGCCGGCGGCAAGCACCAGTGCCGGCGCAACGAACTTGTTGAGCGCCGCGCCTGCGTTGCCTGCACCGAAGATGCCCATGGCAAAGCCCTGGCGCTTCTTGGGGAACCAGCGTGCGACGTACGGCGTGCCCACCGAGAACGACCCGCCTACCAGGCCCACCAGCGCGCCGAGCAGCAGGAATTGCCAGAGCTGCGTCGCGTCGGCAACAAACCAGATCGGCACAACCGTTGCCAGCATCAGCAGGAAGAACACGATGCGCCCACCGAAGCGGTCCGTCCACATGCCCAGCGGCACGCGCACAAGAGAGCCCGTCAAGACGGGCATCGAGGCAATCAGCCCGAATTCGGTTTCAGAAAGCCCCAGTTGCTTCTGCAGCGGAATCCCGAGGATGGCGAACATCGTCCACACCGCAAAGCAGATGGTGAAGGCGAAGGTGCTGGATGCCAGCACCAGATAGGCGCGTGGCGCGACGGCTGTTTGGGGTGCGGCGGCTTGAGAATGGACGGTAGCGGTAGACATGTCTGACCCAGTGCACGAATTGGCAAGGCCAGCGTAGGGCCGCCACCTGCGTGCGTCTATTCGTCGCTGGACGAGGGCGCGCGCCCACAAGGCGGGTCGATCGGGCTAGTTCCTTCGACAGGGGCTGCGCTTGCGGACACCGAAAGTTGCCTGTCGATGAAGTCTGTTGTTCGCGCTTTAATGCACATCAAACGGGTGCCGGCCCGCTTCCGCTAGCGTGAGGGCACTTGCATTGACCACCTATGACGCAACCGGCCCCGACCCTCTTCTACGAACGCATGCCCGCCTCGGGCGTTGTATTCGGCTGTCTGCTGCCTGTGCCGTGGGTCGGCGCCGCAGCGGGGTTGCTCCTGGCGCTTGGGCCGGCAGGTGGATTGCCGGATCGTTTTGCGCCGCTCACGCTGGCGCTTGTTCACGCGCTGGCCGTGGGGACATTGCTGCCTGCAATGCTGGGTGCGCTTTTTCAATTGTTTCCCGTGGTGGCGGGCGTGCCGGTGCCGGGGGCGCGCTGGGTCTCGCCATGCGTGGCCGCAACCTGTGTGGCGACGGCAGTTGCGCTGGATGCGGGCTTTCTTGGTGCGGGGAAATCCGCCTTTGCACTGGCAGCGTGGTTTGGCGCGCCGCTGCTGGCCATTCCAGCCGCATTGCTGATCCTGGCGGGCTTGCGTGTCGGCCGGATACATGCGGCGCAAGCCGCGCCCGGCACGGTACGCACCTTGCGCCGCATTGGCTGGGCTCTGCTGCTGACGCTGTCCAGCGGCGCAACCCTCGGCACGGTGCTGGGTTTGGGGATGTTCGCGCCGCCACCGGTGCTCCTGGATTTGCATGTCGGCTGGGGGCTTGGCGGTTGGGTGGCCACCTTGCTGACCGGTGTGGCATCAACGGTGCTGCCCATGTTCTGGCAGACACGGCGTTTGCCGATCCGCTGGCAGCAGTGGATGCCGGGTTGGTTGTGGGCGCCGCTGCTGCTGGGCAGTGTGGCCGGCTGGCTGGGTGGCGCGGCGCTCTGGCAGACGTGGGCGTGGCTCGCGCTGAGTGTGCTGTCCGCCGTAGGGCTGCGGGCGGTGTGCGGCGCACGGCGCAGGCACGACCCGGGCTGGCTGCTGTGGCTGGTCGCGACGGGTTCCTGGCTGACGGTGGCTGTGCTTGGTCTGGCGGCACGCTGGCTGCAGGCAGATTGGCCTGTCGCCTGGTGGATGGGCGTGCTGGCGCTGTTTGGGGGCGGTGTGCTGCCGATGAACGCCATGCTCGGCAAGATCATCCCGTTCATGGTGTGGATGCATTTGCGCAGGCGTGTGCCACGGCACGTACGGTTGCCTGCCATGCAGACCTTGATTGGCGAGCGGCAGCAGCACTGGCATGCCCGTGTTCTGCTGCTTGCGTTGGCGGGGTTGTTGCTGGTGCCACTGAACCCCGGGGCGATGGTCGTACCGGCCGGTGGGCTGTTCGCAGTGTCGCAACTCTGGCTGGGGGGCCAACTGTGCCGAGCGCTGCTGATCTTCCGGCAGGTCAGCGGAGCTTTTGCGCACGCACGATTGAACGCTTGACCGAACGCAAAACCACACTGGCAGACACATCGCAGACTGCCGGCATGACACCGACCACACCCGCCATTGAACTGGTGGCCCCCGCAGGTAGCCTTGCCGCGCTCAAGGCTGCCCTGAATGCCGGGGCCGACACCGTCTATCTTGGCCTGAAGAACGCCACCAACGCGCGCAACTTCGCCGGCCTCAATTTCACCGAGGCGGATATCCGCACGGGTGTCGAGCTGGCGCACAGCATGGGCAGACAGGTCCTGTTTGCCATCAACACGTTTGCGCAGGCTGGCCGGGGCATCGAGTGGCGCATGGCCATCGATGCCGCCTACATGCTGGGCGCCGACGCCGTGATCCTGGCTGACCCTGGGCTGATGGCCTACGCGCGTGACCGCTATCCCGAACTTCGGCTGCATTTGTCCGTGCAGGGCTCGGCCACGCACGCCGATGCCATCGAGCTGATGCGCGAGCAGTTCAGCATCCACCGCGCGGTGCTGCCGCGCGTGCTCACGCTGGCCGAGGTGGAACGCGTGATCCGGCAGACCTCGGTGCAGATCGAGGTGTTCGGCTTTGGCAGCCTGTGCGTGATGGCCGAAGGGCGCTGCCTGCTGTCGTCATTCGCCACGGGCGATTCACCCAATAACAAGGGCGTGTGTTCTCCCGCGCATGCGGTGCGCTGGGTGGAGCGTGACGGCAACCTAGATGCGCGCCTGAACGACATCCTGATCGACCGCTACGCACCCGGCGAGGCAGCGGGGTATCCGACGCTGTGCAAGGGGCGCTTCCTGGTCGATGGCGAAGTCGACCACGCGCTGGAAGAGCCGACCAGCCTCAACGCACTGAGCCTGCTGCCCAGGCTGATCGGCATGGGGGTGTCGGCCATCAAGATCGAAGGGCGACAACGCAGCCCGGCCTACGTTTCGCAGGTGGTTGCCACGCTGCGGTCCGCATTGGATGCGGCACAGGCCGATCCGGCCCGCTTCTCGGCCCGGCCAGACTGGCAAGCCGCGCTGGTGCGGCATGCCGAGGGGGCGCACGTGACACAGGGCGCCTTCGATCGTCCCTGGAAATAGACTTCTTCTCAGGCGCATCATGTCCTACCAAATCTCTTTGGGGCCGCTGCTGTACTACTGGCCACGTCAACACACGCTGGACTTCTACGCAGAAGTGGCGGCCAGCCCGGTCGATATCGTCTACCTGGGCGAAACCGTCTGCAGCCGCCGCCACGAACTGCGTACCGAAGACTGGCTGGCGCTTGCCGCCATGCTGCGCGATGCCGGCAAATTGGTCGTGCTATCCACGCGCACGCTTATTGAAACCAGCACCGAGGCGCGAGCGCTGCGTCAGCTTTGCCAGCAGGACGACTGGCTGGTCGAAGCCGGCGAGCTTGGCGCCGTGCGGCTTCTGAGCGGGCGGCCGTTTGTAGCCGGGCCCCACTGCAATGGCTACTACGGTGCCACGCTCGAATGGCTAGCCGGGCTGGGCGCGATACGCGCGGTCATGCCGGTGGAAATGAGCCAGGCCACCCTGGCTGAGCTGATGCGCGAGAAGCCCAGCGCATTGGAGATCGAAGCCATGGTGTGGGGCCGGCTGCCGCTGGCGTTTTCTGCGCGTTGCTTCACGGCGCGGCACTTCCGCCTCAACAAGGACGAATGCGGTTTTCGCTGCATTGAGCACCCCGACGGCCTGGCGGTGCGCACGCGCGAGGGGCAGGAGTTTCTCGCCATCAACGGGATCCAGACGCAGTCCGGACAGTGCCTGGATGTGCTGGACCAGGCCCCGGTATTGGCGGCGCTGGGGGTGAATGTGTTGCGTGTGAGCCCGCAATCGCGCGGCACGCTCGACGCGGTTGCCGCGCTGGATGCCTTGCGCCAAGGCAAGCCCGCTCCGGCGGTGCAGCCGCCCGAGGGCATCGGCCGCTGCAACGGTTATTGGCATGGCCGCTCCGGCATCGAATGGCTGGAGGCACCGCAATGACGCTGCGCCCACCCGCCATGCTCGTCCGGTTCGCGCGCCGGTTGCCGGAGCCGCTGACGTCCTTGCCGTTCGTGCTGGGGCTGGACGCGGCACGGCGCCTGTCGTGGCTGACGCCACCGTCAGAACTCGAAGGGCGGCGCTTTTCCATTACGGTGGAAGACCTGGGCCTGCGCGCATGCTTTGGCTGTCGTCAGGGCGCATTCCATCGGCTCTCCGGCCAGACGCCGGAGCTGGAACTGCGCGCAAACGTGGCCGACTTTTTGGCGCTGATCCGTGGCACCGCCGATGCCGACACGCTGTTCTTCCAGCGCCGTCTCAAGATTGCCGGAGACACCGAGCTGGGGCTGATCGTCAAAAACTGGCTCGATGCCGCTTCGCGGCCGGCGTGGCTGGAGCGCTGGCAGTCGCGCTAACGCTCGTTGCAACGCCACACGGAGGATTCGCCATGTCGTCGCATCATTTGCCGCTGGTCTATGCGTGCTCGGGCTGTTCGAGCGTGGCACAGGCTGCCAACCGTCTGGCTGTTGATCTCGACCGCAGCGGCCGGGCAGAGATGTCTTGCATCAGCGGTGTGGGCGGCGGCGTGCACGCGCTCGTCAAGACCGCGCGCAGCGGGCGGCCGATCCTGGCGCTCGACGGTTGTGCGCTGGCCTGCGTCAAGGCTTGCCTGGCAACAGCCGGCGTGACCGCCGACGTGCATCTGATACTCAACCAGCTCGGTGCCAGAAAGCGCTACCACGCCGATTGCAGCGAGGACGAACTCGCCGCCGCCACCGCGCTGGTGGATGAGGCGGTCGATATGCTCCAAGGCAAGATCGACGCCACAGGCACTGCCGAGCCCGCTTCGCTGTTCGCGTCTGAAGGCTGATCTGCGCCACGTCCCTGCAACTACTTGTTCGGGGCCGTGCGCGGTGGTTTCTTATCCAGATTGCAACTGACGTTGCAGGGCAGTCGTGCTGGGAATGACGACGTCACGCCCCTCGACCAGGATCAGTCCGTCTCGAATCAACTGCTGCAACGCGCGCGAGAGCGTGGCGGGAGCCAGCCCCAGCTTGGACGCCACCAGGCTTTTGCTGCATGGGAAGCGCGCCCGATCTAGCTTGCGCGGCAGTGAGAGCAGATAGCCGACCAGACGCGCATTGGCGCTTTGCAGCTTGACGGTCTCGATGTCGCGCATCAGCGTGTGCAGCCGTGAAGACAGTCCCGCGAGCATCTGGCGCGCCAGATGCGGGTGGACGTCGAGCGCGGCATCGATGGCGGGCTTGCCGATCCAGACCAGCAGGCTGTCTTCCATGGCCTGGGCATCGGCTGCATAAGGCTGGTTGATGAACATGAAGGGCTCGCCAAAGCACTGGCCGGGCCCGAAGAATTCGATCACCTTGCGTTGCCCGTGAGGCCCCGGCAGCACCAGCTTGATGGCGCCGACGGCGACGACATAGAAGCCATCGGCACGATCGCCGCGGTTGAAGACAAAGTCATGCCGCGCAATGCGCAGTTGGCGGCAGTCGCGTGCCAGCACCGCCATGTCGTCGGTATCGAAGTCCTGGAACAGAGCGGTGTGTTTGAGCAGGCTGCCAATATCGAGGGTTTCGGACATCGTGTCACCGGCAGGAAAAAGAAGTGAAGCAGGCGGCCAATGCACGCTGCGTGCGTTCGCTGGGCAACGTGATGACCGGGTTTCCGGGGGCACTTCGATAGGCTTGTATTGCGTAGTGTTTCACGCCACGTGTGCTCAGGTCTTGCGCCAGCGCAAGGAGTTGCGGCTCGGGCAGCCAGCTCGGGTGCCATGTGGTACGGCACTCGAATACACAACCGCTACGCAACAGCAGATCAAGGCAGGCATCGACCGGCGCAGCGCTGCCGCGACGGCCCGTCAGTGCGTCATAGCGCGGCGCGGTGGTCTTGATGTCGAGGCCCACCCAGTCCACCAGCGGCAGCGCGTCTGCCAGGTGCGCCGGATAGATGCCACCGGTGTGCAGCCCCACCTTGAAGCCGAGCGACCGCACGGCGTGCATCAGTTGTGGCAGCCGCGGCTCGCTCAGGGGTTCGCCGCCGGAGAACACCACGGCGTCGAGCAAGCCCTGGCGGCGCTGCAGGAAGGCCAAGACGTCGTCCCAATCCAGTGTGCGTGCGCGCGTTTGCAGGTGCGGATTGTGGCAGTAGTGACAGCGCCACGGGCAGCCCGCAATGAACACCACCGCCGCCAGGTGCCCCGGCCAGTCGACGCTGGAAAAAGGCGTCAGGCCGCCGATGGCCGGCGGCTGGCAGGGCAGTGGCTCAGCGGGCGCGGTCTTCAACAAAGAAGCGGCGTTCACGGAATTCCCCTTGCTTGCCGGTGTTGAACGAGCTGACGGGCCGGTGATAGCCCATGACGCGGGTCCAGATTTCGCAGCGGGTGCGCTGGCTGTCGTCCAGTTGGACGGCGGGTGTGGAGGTTTGGGTGAGTGTGCTCATACGGGTGCTCCTTCGTGGTTGACATGCGTGGAAGAATCGCAGGTGTCTGCCGCTGCGTAACCGCACGTGCTGTGTGCCTGACGCGCCAGCAGTTCGGCATCGCACTTCGGGCAGAACGCGTGTTGGCCTGATAGATAGCCGTGCTTTGGGCAGATCGAAAATGTCGGTGTGATGGTGATGTACGGCAGGCGGAAATTCGCCAGGGCTCGACGCACCAGTTCCTTGCAAGCCTCGGGCGAGGAGATCGCCTCGTTCATGTACAGGTGCAGCACCGTGCCGCCGGTGTACTTGCTCTGCAAGGTCTCCTGACGCGCCAGTGCCTCGAATGGGTCATCGGTGTAGCCGACGGGCAACTGGCTGGAATTGGTGTAGTACGGCTGTTCCGTCGTACCGGCCTGCAGGATGCCAGGCCAGCGCTTGCGGTCTTCGCGGGCAAAGCGGTAGGTCGTGCCCTCGGCGGGTGTGGCCTCCAGATTGTAGAGGTGCCCGGTGGCCTCCTGGAATTCCGTAATGCGCTGGCGTACGTGGTCGAGCAGCCGCACGGCCATGGCGTGGCCGGCGGGCGTGGTGAGGTCGTCGGCATCGCGCGTGAAGTTGCGGACCATCTCGTTGATGCCGTTTACGCCCAGTGTGCTGAAGTGGTTGCGCAGCGTGCCCAGGTAGCGCCGCGTGTACGGGTAAAGCCCCTGGTCGATCAGCCGCTGCACGAACTTGCGCTTGACCTCCAGCACATCGCGGCCGAGTGCGAGCAGGGTGTCCAGCCGCGCCAGCAGCGCCGCCTCGTCGCCGGCATACAGGTAGCCCAGGCGCGCGCAGTTGACGGTCACCACGCCAATCGACCCGGTCTGCTCGGCTGATCCGAACAGCCCATTGCCCCGCTTGAGCAGTTCACGCAGGTCGAGCTGCAAGCGGCAGCACATCGAGCGCACCATGTGTGGTTCCAGATCGGAGTTGAGGAAGTTCTGGAAGTACGGCAGCCCGTACTTGGCTGTCATCTCGAAGAGCAGCGTGGTGTTGGCGTGCTCCCAATCGAAATCGGGTGTGATGTTGTAGGTCGGGATCGGGAACGTGAACGCGCGGCCCTTGGCATCGCCGGCCATCATGACCTCGATGTAGGCGCGGTTGATCATGTCCATTTCGGGCTGCAGATCGCCGTAGGTGAAGGGCATCTCCTCACCACCGATGTAGGGGATCTGCTCGCGCAGGTCGGCCGGGCAGGTCCAATCGAATGTGAGGTTGGTGAACGGCGTTTGCGTGCCCCAGCGGCTGGGTACGTTCAGGTTGTAGATCAGCTCCTGCATGGCCTGTTTGACGGCCGCATAGGACATGGCGTCGCGGCGCACGAACGGGGCCATGTAGGTATCGAACGAGCTGAATGCCTGCGCGCCGGCCCACTCGTTCTGTAGCGTGCCGAGAAAGTTGACGATCTGCCCGATGGCCGCCGACATATGGCGCGGCGGTGTAGCTTCCACCTTGCCCGGCACGCCGTTGAAGCCTTCTGTCAGCAACTGGCGCAACGACCACCCCGCGCAGTAGCCCGACAGCATGTCGAGGTCATGGATGTGGAGGTCGCCCTCGCGGTGCGCGGTGCCGGCCTCGGGGCTATAGACGTGCGACAGCCAATAGTTGGCGGTGACCTTGCCCGCGACGTTCAGGACCAGCCCGCCCAGGCTGTAGCCCTGATTGGCGTTGGCATTGACGCGCCAGTCGCGCTGTTCGAGGTATTCGTCCATCGTGCTCTCGACGTCGATCAGCGTGTGCTTGAGCGCACGCAGGCGGGCGTGTTGCTCGCGATAGACGATGTACGCGCGCGCCGTGCGCCAGTAGCCGGCGGCAACCAGCGTTTCCTCGACACGGTTCTGGATGACCTCGATGCTCGGGCAATCCAGTGCGCTCACCTGGTCGACCACGCGTGCGCTCAGGCGCTGCGCTTCCTGCGTGCCGAACTCCCCCGTCGCCTGGCCTGCCGCAGCGATGGCCCGTTCAATTTTCTGCCCGTCGAACGAAGCCAACGATCCATCGCGTTTGGCGACCTGTGTGCATGCCATGAGACCCCCTACATATAGTGGTATGCGGGTAAGGCTAGCACTAGATGTTGTGGTTGGAAGGGTCTGCGTGCGCGGATTTTCGATTCTGTTGACGGCAGTCAATCGCGCACGGGCGGGGCGCCAAAGCCCATGTCTACAGCACGGGTGCGATCGCGTGTGCCGTGTTGCGACGCACGCGATCGAGGGTTCGTCAATCGACTACTTGAGCCCCAGCCGCCGCGCCAGCTTGTGCAGGTTGCTGGCGTCCAACCCGAGCGCACGCGCCGCCTGTGCCCAGTTATCGCTATGCATAGCCAGCGCAGCCTGAATGCACTGCCGCTGGCAATCGTCAACGGCGTCTCGCAACGTTGTGCCGGGCGTGATGTCATGCTGCACGTCAAGCGACACTCCGACGGCCGACGAACCCGGGATGGCCGCCTCGGTATCGAGATCGAGCAACTCGGCGCCCAGCGTCACGATGTCGTCGCGGTTGGCGCCGCGGCTCAGTACCTTGAGCGCGGCGCGGCTGATGACGTGTTCCAGTTCACGCACATTGCCGGGCCACGGATAGCGGCGCAAGGCATGCTCTGCATCGGGGCTGAGCCGCAGGCTGCGAAGGCCGAGGCGTGCACGGTTGTTTTCCAGAAAACGGCCGGCCAGCAGCAGGATGTCGTTGCCTCGCTCACGCAGCGGAGGAATCGGCACCGGATAGACCGACAGCCGGTGATAGAGATCGGCCCGGAACGCGCCATCGCGCACACGTTCGCGCAGGTTGCGGTTGGTTGCGGCAATCACGCGCACATCGACATGGCGCGGGCGGTCGGCGCCGAGCCGCTGGATCTCGCCGTTCTGCAGCGCGCGCAGCAGTTTGGCCTGCACCGTGAGCGGCAGCTCGCCCACCTCGTCGAGAAACAGCGTTCCGCCGTCTGCGGCCTCGAAGCGGCCCGGTCGCTCGCCCACGGCGCCCGAGAACGCGCCCTTGACGTGGCCGAACAACTCGCTCTCTGCAAGCGACTCCGGCAGCGCCGCGCAATTGACATGCACCAGCGGCCGATCGCGCCGGCGTGACAGGCGATGCAACCGGTGCACAAACAACTCCTTGCCCACACCGGTCTCGCCGAACACCAGGATCGGCAACTCGGAATCGGCCACCACCTCCATCTCGTGCAGCAGCTGATGAATCGCGGGGCTCTGGCCGACGATCTCCCAGTCATCGGCCGCAGCGTCGCCGGCAGGCGAATCACCGCGCGTGGCGCGCAGCGCGCGGATTTCCTCTTCAAGCCGCGTGGTGCGTGCAGCCGCTTCGATCACGACCGTTAGGCGGCGCAATTCGGCCTGCGCGTCCGCGTTGAAGGTGCCGACCTTGAGCGCGTCGAGCGTAAGCGCGCCCCACAACTGGCCCTCGACCTGCAGGCTGACGCCCATGCAGTCGTGCACCGGCAGGGGCACGCCGGCCTGTTCGTCGATCAGCCCGTCGTAGGGGTCGGGCAGGGTGCTGTCATGGTGGAAGCAAGTCACACCGCGCCGCGCAAGGATGGCGGCCAGACGCGGATGCTGCCCGACCACAAAGCGCCGGCCCAGCGCGTCGCGCACCAGTCCGTCCACCGTAATCGGCCGCAGGTGGTCTTCCTCCAGTTTCAGCAGCGCAACCGCCCCGCAGCGGAAGTGCGAGCGCAGGCTGCCAACCAGCCGCTGCATGCGGACCGCGGGCGGCAGATCGGCAACCAGATCGGTGAGGAGCAAGCGGTCTAGCATGGTTGAAATAACCTTATAAGGGTGAAAATCACCTTTATTTGATGAGGGTGGATTTTACCCTGCACTGCTCAACCATTTGATTTATTGGGGGAAGAATCTGGCATGCAATTCGCACTTGTGCAGCATCGCTTTTCCACACACCAACTTTGCACAGGAGCGCGTTATGGCATTACTCGATCAGCCGCTGGGGCAATTGGCCCGCAATATTCCGGGCGCAACGGGCATCTTTCATGAATATCAGCTCGATTTCTGCTGCGGCGGCCAGCACAGCCTGCGTGACGCAGCGCAGGCCAAGGGGATCGACGTCGCACCCATCGTGCAGCGCTTGGAGGCCCTGCACGAAGCAGTGACCCCGGATGAAGCGGTGGACTGGTCCGCCGTGTCGCCAAGCATGTTGATTGACTACATTCTTGAGCGCTTTCACGAGCGCCATCGTGAGCAGTTGCCCGAGCTGATCCGCCTGGCGCGGCGGGTCGAGCATGTGCATGGCGACCGCCCGGAATGCCCCACGGGCCTGGGCGATCTGCTGGATGCGATGCGGCAGGAGCTGGAAAGCCACATGCAGAAAGAGGAGCAGATCCTGTTTCCGATGCTGGCGCGTGGCCATGGTGTGCGGGCGGGCGGCCCAATTGCTGTGATGCGTATGGAGCATGACCAGCATGGCGAGGCGCTGCAACAACTGATGACGTTGACCAATGACATCACCTTGCCACGCGGGGCTTGCACGACATGGCGGGCGCTGTATCTCGGTTTGCGCGTGTTCCGCGAAGACTTGATGGAGCACATTCATTTGGAGAACAACGTCTTGTTCGACATCGCTGGTGCGTCAAACTGAGTGCGCAGCGGGTGCTGGTTTGCGCTGAACCCTGACTCGCATACGGAAGAAAATTCCTGGTGATGCGGGGCTCAGCGTGCATAGGCCAGGGGCTGTTTACATCGTCAACGTGCGCACGTTGGGCAGGGCTCGGCCCTATGCGCGAAGGACGCCGCCGCAACGGGTCGCTCCCTTTGCAAGGCGCGCCGGAACCCGGATGGCAGGGGGAGTCTGGGCCGTACGGCGTCGTTGCGGCCGGCTTGCCTGGAATGACCAAACGGCGCCGTTCACGCCTAGCCCTGCGGCCCAGAATCCCCTTGCGGGCGTACGTTGCTGATGTGAGCAGACGCTAGATACGCCACAACATCATCCAGCGTCACCAGCCGTGCGTAGTCGGATTCTGGAATCTCGACTTTCAGCTTGTCATGCAGGGCCAGCAGGAAATTGAGCCAGTCCATCGAATCGAGGTCCACCTGCCTGCGCAACGGCCGGTCGGGGCGCAATTCGGCAGCGTCGATTTCGGGCGCAATGGCAAGGAGTGCCGCAAGCACGGTCGCGCGGATTTCGGCTTCGTTCATCGGTCGAGCGCCTCCGGATGTTGCAGCAGTTCGCGCAGTTCCGTGAGGAAGAGGGCGCCCCGGTGTCCATCGGAAACGCGGTGGTCGGCCGACAGGCTGGCGGTCACGGCCGGTACGACCTTTAGCCCGCCGTTTTCCGCCCATGGTTGTTCTGTGATGCGGCCAAAACCCACCAGCGCAACCTGCGGCGGATAGATGATGCCGAAGACCTGTGCTGCACCCTGATCACCGAGATTGGTAACGGTGACGGTGGGCGCCGACATCTCGGAACTCTTCAACGATCCGCCCCGGCACCGCTTGACCAAGTCGGTCAGCTCCTGCATCAACTGCGTGAGGGATTTGGTATCGGCATCCAACAGCGCCGGCGCCATCAGCCCGCCTTGTCGCAACGAAATCGCGACGCCGACGTGCACTGCCGCAGCCGCTTCGAAGGCGCCGTCGCGAAAGAAACCGTTGAACTCCGGAAACTGCTTGAGCGAAAGGGCGACAGCCTTGATCAGCATGACCGCCGGCAGCAGGCGCTCAGCCAGTGGGCGCTTGGCGTTCTCGCGTGCGAGCCAGGCCAACAGGGCCACCAGCGGGATCATCTCGGCCACGTAGTAATGCGGAATCTCGTGCTTGGAGCGCGTCATGGCGGCGGCGATGGCCTTGCGTATCTCGGCTGATCTGTCGCCTGGTACTGCGCCGCGACTTTGCGTGGCGTGCTCGACGTCTGCCAGCGTGATCGCACCGTCAGGACCGCTGCCAGTGATGTTCTCGACATCGATGCCGTGTTCGTGTGCCGCCTTGCGCGCCGCAGGCGAGATCCTGCGGCGCCGGCTTGGCCCTGCCTGGGCACCGGCTGCCGTTGGTTCCTTGGGCAGACGCATGACGGCGCCGGGCGCTTCGCCTGGCTCCAGAAACGTCGCCATCAGCGCCCCCACGGGAATCTTCGTGCCGGGCACGACCAGCAGCTCGGCCACCGTGCCTTCGTGCCAGCTCTCGACATCGATTGCCGCCTTGCTGGTGTCGACAACGGCAATGATCTGGCCTTTCTTCACGGCGTCGCCGGGTTTGATGCGCCATTCGAGTAACGTGCCTTCGTCCATGTCGGCGCCCAAGGCGGGCAGCGTGAATTCGATCATGCGGCCTCCGCAATGGTCACAGCGCTTGGGCGCGCGCTCATGACACTATCTGCCGGACGGCATCGACGATGCGATTGGCTTGCGGCAGCGCGGCGTCTTCCATGTGTCTTGCGTAGGGTATCGGCACTTCGGCGGTGCAGATGCGCGCTACGGGGGCGTCAAGCTCATAGAACACCTGCTCGATAATGCGCGCCATGATTTCCGATGCCAGGCTGATGCTGCGCCACCCCTCGTCAACGATGACCGCCCGGCGGCACTTGGCAACCGACGTCATGATGGTGGCATCATCCAGCGGGCGCAGCGAACGCAGGTCGACCACTTCTGCCGCAATGCCGTCTGCGGCGAGCGTCTCGGCCGCCTGCAATGCTTTGTGGAGCGACCCGCCATACGTGATGATCGACACGTCCTTGCCCACGCGCCGGATGCGCGCCGAGCTGATGTCGACGTTGCCGGCATCAAGCAATTCGCCTTCCATGTTGTAGAGGCCGGCATGCTCGAAAATAAGGACGGGGTCGGGATCGGCCAGCGCCGGTGCCAGCATGCCGCGTGCATCTTCAATGGTGGCTGGTGCCACCACCTTGAGGCCCGGAATGCCCGCATACCAGCCTTCAAAGCTATGTGAGTGCTGTGCTGCCACCTGGCGGCCCGCACCCGTCGCCATGCGAATGACCAGCGGCACCGAGAACTGCCCACCGGACATGTGCCGGTACAACGCCGCGGTGTTCACGATCTGATCGAGTGCCAGCAGGCTGAAGTTGACGGTCATCACCTCGACGATCGGGCGCATGCCGCCCAGCGCCGCGCCAATGCCAGCCCCGGTGAACCCGAGTTCCGAAAGCGGTGTATCGCGGATGCGATCGGGGCCGAACTCGGCCAACAGCCCTTTGGAAACCGCGTAGGAGCCGCCATACCGGCCGACATCCTCGCCCATGAGAAACACGCGTGGGTCGCCGAGGAGCGCTTCGCGCAGGGCTTCGCGCAACGCGTCGCGGTAGCTAAGGCGGCGGCTCATGGCGCAGCTCCTGCAGGCGTGTACACGTCTTTCAGCAGGTCTTCCACGGGCTCCCAGGCACCGGCGTCGGCAAAGGCCTTCGCCTTGGTCACCTCGGCGTTGACTGCAGCATCGAGCGCGAGGAAGTCCTCCTCACTCAATTTGCCTTCTGCCTTCAGCCGTGCAGTGAACGTATGAATCGGGCCGCGTTGCTTCCACGCTTCGATCTCCGCGGCCTGCCGGTAGAGGTCCGGGTCGTACATCGAGTGGGCGCGAAAGCGGTAGGTGCGCAGTTCCAGGAACACAGGCCCGGCACCGCTTCTGATGCCTGCGACGGCATCCTTTGCGGCTTCATGCACGGCGACGATATCCATGCCGTCCGCCGACTGCGCAGCCATGGCGTAGGAGGTGGCCTTGGCGCATAGGTCGGTCTGGGCCTGGTGGCGCTCCAAGGCCGTGCCCATCGCGTAGAGGTTGTTCTCGCAGCAGAACAGCAGCGGCAGCTTCCACAACGCAGCCAGGTTCATCGACTCATGAAACGCGCCTTCGGCCACAGCACCATCGCCAAAAAAGCAGGCGGTGATGCGGTTGCTACCTTGCATCTTCTCCGCCAGCGCCAGCCCCACCGAGAGCGGCAGGCCGCCGCCGACAATGGCATTCCCGCCGAACAGCCGGTGCTTGCGGTCAAACAGATGCATGGAGCCGCCGCGTCCACGTGCGCAGCCTTCACGCTTGCCATACATCTCGGCCATCAGCACGCCCATGTCCATGCCGCGCACCAGCGCATGGCCATGTTCGCGGTAGGTCGCGACGATGTTGTCGTCGGCGGACAGCGCGTGCAAGGCGCCCACGCCCACCGCCTCCTCGCCAATGTAGAGGTGCAGGAAGCCGCGTATCTTGCCCGTGCCGTAGAGCTCCGCGCATGTCTCCTCGAATCGGCGAATGCGCACCATGTCGCGCAGCAGCGCCTGTGCGAATGTCCGGTCGTAGGGGATGGGTCCCGTTGGCGGCTCCGGAGCCGGATGATCGATGACGGTCATGTGCCGCCCTCCAGTGTCGAGGTATCGCCCTCTGGCAGGCCGAGCTCGCGCGCTTTGAGCAAGCGCCGCATGATCTTGCCGCTGCGCGTTCGTGGCAGTTGCTCCAGAAATGCGATTTCCTTGGGGGCGACTGCCGCGCCCAGGCGCGTCCTGGCGTGCCCGAGCAGGTCCAAGCGCAGCGCGTCGCTGGGCTCGAACCCCGGGTTGAGCGAGACAAAGGCCTTGACCATTTCACCGACGACCGGGTCCGGTTTGCCGATCACCCCGGCTTCGGCAACGGCCGGATGCTCCATCAGCGCACTCTCGACTTCGAAAGGGCCGATCAGGTGGCCGGCGGATTTGATCACATCGTCGGTGCGGCCGACGAACCAGTAGTAGCCATCCGCATCACGCTTGGCCAGGTCGCCAGTCAAGTACCACTCGCCGGCAAAGCTCTTGTGATAGCGCTCATCGTTGTTGAGATAGCCGCGGAACATGGAGGGCCAGCCTCGCTTGAGCGCGAGCTCGCCTTGCTCGTCGGGGGTATCGATGACATCCACGCTGCCGTCTTCGTGGTGCTGCACGATCGCCGCTTCAACGCCGGGCAGCGGTCTGCCCATCGAACCGGGCTTGATGTCGAACGCCGGGGTGTTGGCGATCATGATGCCGCCGGTCTCGGTCTGCCACCAGTTATCGTGGATCGGCAACCCCAGGACTTGCTTGCCCCACCAGACAGCCTCCGGGTTCAGCGGTTCGCCCACGCTGGCAATGAAGCGAAGCCGCGGAAGCGCGTATCGCTTCGCCATGTCCGCCCCGGCCTTCATCAACATGCGGATGGCGGTTGGCGCCGTGTACCAGACGCTGACACCCTCGTCGCGCAGGATGCCGTACCAGCGCTCGGCGTCGAATTCTTCGCGATCGACGATCGACGTCACGCCGTGCAGCAGCGGTGCGATGGTGCCGTAAGACGTGCCGGTCACCCAGCCCGGATCGGCGGTGCACCAATAGATGTCGCTGGCGTGCAGGTCTAGGGCGTACCTGCCGGTCGCCCAGTGGGTGGCAACCGCACCATGCACATGGACCGCACCCTTGGGCGTGCCCGTGGTGCCGCTGGTGAAATGCAGCAGCGCCATGTCTTCAGCCGTGGTTGGCGTGATCTCGCACGCGTCCGACGCATTGCGCAATAGCGAAGCCAAGTCGAGCGTGCCCGGCTCGGACGTGACGCCACCGTCTTCCGCCACCAGCAGCACATGCCTCAGGCTTGGGATGCGGTCGCGCCACTTGGCAACCTTGCGTGCATAGAGCGCGTCCGTCGTCAGCAGGACGGTGCCGGCACCGAGGTTGATACGTGTGGCGATGGGCTCGGGGCCGAACGCCGAAAAAAGAGGGGAGACCACCGTGCCATTCTTCAGGGCACCCAGCAGGCCGATATAGAGCTCTGGAATGCGCCCCGCAAGGATGAAGAGCCGCTCGCCCTTGCCGATGCCAAGTGCGCGCAGCGTATTGCAGAAGCGATTGGTTTGCGCGGACAGCTCCGCGTAGCTGACAGTGCGGCAGGATGCGCCGCTGGCGAGAAAGCGGAATGCGGTCTTGTTACCAGCACCGCTAATGACATGACGGTCCACTGCGTGCCACGCGATATTCACCGCCCCCCGTGGCTGACCGCCCAACTCGCGGCCAACGGCGCCCCAGGAAAAGCGGCGGCACTCGGCTTCGTAATCCGCCAGATTGGGGCTGACCCGCAGGTCGGCAGGCGTCTTGCGGATGATCGATGACGTATCCATCGTGCTCCCCCTTCCGGCCAATATAGGCGCCCGGGCGGGTGACAGAAAGCAGGCTCGATGGCGGCGGCGCGGCGCGGTGGTTTCGTACATGCCCTGCGGCAGGAAGCTGGATGCAGCGACATGGCGGCGATGGTTGACGTACTGTGCAGGTAAGGCCACTTGCCTACGACTGGCCGATGCCGATGCTTGATCCAGCGCAATGGATGTCAGTGCTATCAAGGTAGGGTGAAACGGGAGTTCGGGAGTAGGCGGGATTGCTGCCCCGGATGCTCTTTGGTGGGCCCTATGGTGAAACCGATGCAACGGTACGCTGCCACACGCGGCTTCTATCACCTGGAACAGTGCGTCATCAGCGAACGCTCGTGCGCGGGCTTGGCCTGTTTTGCGGCACGCATGGATAGACCGGAGCGCTGGCAGGCCGCCGTCGACCAGACGCCAGCGCTCTACTGTCTGGGCAAATGCTATGCCGCCCCAAGCGACGGTGCGCACGATGTCCGGCCACACATTGGCGAATACGCGAGTCATACGGTTCTGCTGGGCAACGTGCTGCGCGGTGGCGCCCGCGATCTGCCCACGTATCGCAGCCATGGCGGCGGCGACGCGCTTGCCTTGGCCCAGGCAATGGCACCGCAGGCGCTGGTGAACATGGTGCGCGACTCCCGGCTGCGCGGACGAGGCGGGGCCGGGTTTCCGGCTGGCACCAAATGGCAGGCCGTTGCCGATGAACCTGCCCAGGCCAAATACGTGGTGGTCAATGCGGACGAAGGCGACCCCGGTGCGTTCTCAGACCGCTTTCTGTTGGAAGACGATCCGTTTCGACTGATCGAGGCGACCGCGATTGCAGCGCATGCTGTCGGCGCACAGCGTGGCTACATCTACATCCGCAAGGAGTATCCGGTAGCGGCGCAAGTCCTGTCACAGGCCCTGGAACAGGCGCGCGCCGCGGGCTGGCTTCACCCCGCGTTTGAACTGGAGTTGGTCGTGGGGCAGGGCGCCTACATTTGCGGGGAGGAAACATCTCTACTGAACGCGCTGGAAGGGCGCCGGCCGGAGGTGCGGCCACGGCCGCCGCAAATCACGCAGCAAGGGCTGTTCGGTGCCCCGACGCTGGTTCACAACGTGGAGACGCTGTGCGCGATTCCATGGATCTTGACGCACGGGGCTGCAGCCTACGCAGCTCTCGGTTTCTCGCAAAGCCGGGGGACCAAGCTGCTGTCTCTCAACTCGCTGTTTCGCCGCCCTGGGCTCTATGAGGTCGAATTCGGCACCCCCTTGGCGGACGTCGTCGACCGGCTCGGTCAAGGCTTGCGCCGTGGCAGCCTGAAAGGGCTGATGGTTGGGGGGCCGCTCGCCGGCATCGTGCCCCCGACACTGCTGGACACGCGGCTCGGCTACGAAGAAATGCAGGCCATCGACTGCGCGGTCGGGCATGGCGGCGTGATCGCGTTTGCCGATGACACCTCAATCGGACGCATCGTTTCCGAGGTCTTGCGCTTTGGTGCGCGCGAATCCTGCGGCAAATGCACACCCTGCCATCTGGGTACGCCAATTCTGGCCGCGATGGCTGACGCAGCGGCCAACCGCATGCCCGTGGATGGCGATCGCTTCCGCCGCCTGGTCGAGGCGTTGGCGGCAACAAGCTTGTGCGGGCACGGCCGAGGGCTGGCCGAATTTGTTCAGTCCGTGAAACGCCACTATCCGTCGGAGTTGCGAGCATGGTGCGATTGACGATCGACGGTGCACCGTGGCAGGCCGTGGAGGGGGCGTTGCTGATTGACGCGCTGTTGGCGGCCGGCAAGGCAATTCCCCACCTGTGCCACGACAAACGACTGGCCCCATCCGGGGCATGCCGTCTCTGCGTTGTGCACGTAGACGGTCAGGTGCGACCCGTTGCAAGTTGTACGACCGAAGTTGCCGAAGGCATGGCCGTGCAAACCCACAGCCACGCAATCGATGCCTTGTGCCGCACGAACCTCGAGCTCATCACGATGCGCTATCCGAGAACGGCATACGCGGCGGCCCCGCTCCACCCGTTCCATCGCCTGCTGGCCGACTACGGAGTGCAGCCAGGAGGGAAACAAGAGGACAGGCTGTTCCAGGACGACAGCCACCCATATCTCGGTGTCGGGATGGATCGCTGTGTCTTTTGCGAGCGCTGCGTCCGCATCTGCGAGGAGGTGCAGGGCCAGTTCATTTGGGAGGCGATCGGGCGGAACGATACGACGCGCATTGCCACGGGCAACGGGCCAACCTTGCTCACTGCCGGCTGCGTGAGTTGTGGTGCCTGCGTGGACAGTTGCCCCAGCGGAGCCTTGTTCGACAAGCGGACCGCCTCCAAGCCGACAGCATGGACACGCACAACCTGTGCGTATTGCGGCGTTGGCTGCCAGATGGAGGTGGGGACGGCCAGCGGGCGCGTGGTCGCGGTACGCCCGGCCGACGCCCCGGTCAACCGTGGGCATCTGTGCGTCAAGGGGCGCTATGCGTTCGAGTACAACCACGCCTCAGGCCGCGTCAGCCAACCGATGCTGCGGCGCGATGGAACGTGGCAGAGGGCGGGCTGGAACGAGGCGCTCGGTTTTGCAGCGGCGCAACTGCAAGCCGTGATTGCCCGCCACGGGGCCGACGCCGTTGGCGTGCTCGCCTCGGCGCGCGCCACCAACGAAGACAACTACCTGGCACAGAAGTTTGCCCGCGTAGTGCTTGGTACGCACAACATCGACTGCTGCGCGCGCGTTTGCCACACGCCCAGCGCCAAGGCACTCAAGACCATGCTCGGTGTCGGCGCGGCCACCAACAGCTTCGACGATATCGAACAGGCGAATGCCTTCTTGATTTGCGGCGCGAACCCCACCGAGAACCATCCTGTGGTCGGCGCGCGCATCAAACAGGCAGTGCTCAAGGGGGCACGCCTGGTGGTCATTGACCCTCGCCGTACCGAACTGGCGGCAATGGCTGATGTCCACCTGCCGGTACGGATGGGCTGCAATGTGCCGCTGTTCAACGCACTGGCCGCCACCCTGATCGAGGAAGCGCTGATCGATCGCGCATTTCTCGGCGAGCGGGTCAGCGGTTTCGATGCCTTTGCCACGCATGTGGCTGCTTTCACGCCGGAGAGCGTTGCGGATATGTGCGGTGTGCCGGCGGAGGCAATCCGCGCCGCTGCCCGGATCTATGCCGAGGGCCGGCCGGCCATGTGTTTTCACGGCCTGGGCGTGACCGAACATCTGCAAGGCAGTGAAGGGGTCATGGCGCTCATCAACCTGGCGCTGCTTACAGGCAATCTCGGCAAGGTTGGCAGCGGCATTAACCCGCTGCGCGGCCAGAACAACGTGCAAGGCGCTGCGCAGATGGGATGCGATCCGGTAACGCTCACCGGATCGCAGTCGATCAGTCAGGCCGGGGCTCGCTTCGAGCAGGCGTGGGGCGTCAATCTGCCAACAACGCACGGCCTGGATGTACTGGAGATGATGGATGCCGCTCAGGCCGGCCGGCTCAAAGCGTTGTGGGTGATGGGCTATGACATCTATCTTTCGTTAGCCAACGCGAGCGCCACCGCCGCGGCGCTTGCCGCGCTGGAGCTGGTCATCGTGCAGGATCTGTTCATGAACCAGACCGCCGAAGCTTTCGGCACGGTGTTCCTGCCAGCGGCGTCGGGTTTCGAGAGAGATGGGACGTTCATGAACTCCGACCGACGCGTGCAGCGTGTCCGCGCTGTCACATCCGCGCCCGGACTGGCGCGGCCGGACTGGTGGATCATCCAGGCGCTTGCTGCCCAGATGGGTAAGCCGCAGGGATTCGAATTCGATGGACCGCAACAGATCTGGGATGAAGTGCGCTCGCTCTGGCCCGATGGCGCTGGACTAGCATATTCGCGCCTGGAGCACGGAGATCTTCATTGGCCATGCCCGGATGAAAATCACCCGGGCACCGCAGTCCTGCATCGGGAACACTTTGTCGGCAGCAAGACCGCCGCGCTCGTGCCGATTGCCTATGTGCCCACGCCAGAGCAACCCGACGACATCTATCCCTTGTTGTTGACCACGGGCCGCGTCCTGCATCAATTCAACGCCGGCACGATGAGTTACCGTACCCCCAACGCGGCGCTGCGGCCATCCGACACGCTGGATATGGCGCCGGCGGATGCCGCACGCTATGGGCTGGTGGAGGGCGAGGCGGTACGGGTGACGAGCCGGTATGGGTCTGCGATGCTGCCGCTGCATATCAGCGATGCGATGCAGGTCGGACAATTGTTTTGCAGCTTTCACCGTCCCGATCAATCGATCAACCAACTGACATCGCCGGTGCGTGACCGGCTCGTGCACGCGCCGGAATACAAAGTGACGGCAGTACGAGTGGAGAAGCAGCGAGGCTGATATTTGGGCGTGTGCCTACTTTGCGAAATCGTGTTCCTCGCGGCATCCAGTCAATCCAGATCCAGTTGCGGCCAATCCGACAAAACGCTTGCCCTGCCTCGGCAGGTGCGTAGAGGGTCGTCCTCACCGATCCACGATGCGCGCACGGCCGCACACGCGTCCCGAAACTCGTGGGTGCTGATGCCCACCCGGTTCGCAGCGGTTGCCCAGTGGGCAAACACCTTGTCATGCACCCGCAGGAAGACGCGGCGGACGGACGGATCCTTCGGGAACAGCCCGTCGCTTGCCGGGAATTCCGGATACCTGAGGTAGAGGTTGAACCAGAAGAGCACAGTGTATGCGCGCAGGATGTCGTCCTTGAGCGGCATGGATGGTGCCGATTGCGACGCAGCGCCTGTGTGCTGCGTGCATTCGCTTTGAGAGGTTCGCCAACGCATGCTCGATTTCCTCACACATGGACGCAAGTGGGGCAGGTGTGACGCTTCCCGTCTTTGCCGAAGCGTTTGCCTGTCTCTCCTTGACTGTACGAAAACGCGTGCCCTGAGCGTTGACGAAGCGCAACCAATCGAGCTGACCCGCGGTGCCCATGTCGATCATTGATGACGCCTATACCACCGGCGCCTTCTCCGCAGCCTTTTCCGCAGCAGCCACACGGCGCTTGACCGCGATGAAGCTATCAGGACTGACTGACATGGAATCGATGCCGCATTCGACAAGGAAGACAGCGAACTCAGGGTGATCGCTCGGCGCTTGTCCGCACAAACCGACATGGGCGCCGGCCTTGTGCGCCTCCGTGATGACGTTTTGGATCATCCACTTGACTGCATCGTCCTGTTCATCGAACAGTTCTGCGAGGTCTGCTGAGTCGCGGTCAACGCCCAGCGTCAGTTGCGTCAGATCGTTGCTGCCAATCGAAAAGCCATCGAAGCGTTGCGCGAAGGCCTTTGCCAGAATCACGTTCGACGGGATCTCGCACATGACGTAAATCTTCAGGCCGGCTTCGCCGCGCCGGATACCGTTTTCGGCCATCACCTCCAGCACGCGGTCCGCCTCTTTTGTTGAACGGCAGAACGGGATCATGACGATGACGTTCGTGAAGCCCATCTCGTTGCGCAGGCGGCGAATGGCCCGGCATTCGAGCGCGAAGCCCTCTTGGTAGCGGGGCGAGTAGTACCGTGACGCGCCTCGGAATCCGAGCATGGGATTCTCTTCCTTCGGCTCGAATTCCGCCCCGCCGATCAGATGTGCGTATTCGTTGGTCTTGAAGTCGCTCATGCGGACGACGACCGGGTGGGGATACTGGGCTGCGGCGATCCGTCCCAATCCTCGTGCGAGGCGATCGACGAAGTACTCCGTCCGGTCTTCGTACCCCGCCGTCAACGCCGCAATGGTCCGCTTTGCCTCTTCGTCTCTGAGCGCATCGAAGCGGGCGAGGGCCATCGGATGGATCTTGATATGGTTGCTGACAACGAACTCCATGCGTGCGAGCCCGACGCCGTCCGCCGGAATCCGCCACCAGCGAAATGCCGCCGCCGGATTGGCGAGGTTCAGCATGACTTTGGTGCGCGTCGCCGGGATGCTGCCAAAATCGATCTCTTCTACCTCGAAGTCGGCGATGCCTTCGTAGACGAACCCTTCCCGGCCTTCCGCGCAGGACGCCGTCACTTCCTGCTCGTCGTGCAGCAGATGCGTCGCATTGCCCGTACCGACGATGGCCGGAAGCCCAAGTTCGCGGCTGACGATCGCCGCGTGTGATGTGCGGCCGCCCTGGTCGGTGATGATGGCAGCGGCGCGCCTCATGACGGGCACCCAGTCCGGGTCCGTCGTCTGGGTGACGAGGATAGCGCCGTCGACAAAGCGCCCCATGTCACGCGGGCTCTCGATGATGCAGACCTTGCCGGCCGCGATGGCTTCACCGACGCTTGCGCCGGATGCGATTTTGCGGCCTGCTTTCTTGATGCGCCAGGTCTTTACCGCACTGGCTTCGCGACGTGACTCCACCGTCTCCGGCCGGGCCTGCACGACGAACATCTCATTGGTTTCGCCGTCTTTTGCCCATTCAATATCCATCGGCTGGCCGTAGTGCTGCTCGATCACGCAGGCCCATCGCGACAAGGTCAGGATCTCCTGGTCGCTCAGAACGAAAGTCGCGCGCTCGGCTTTCGATGTCGGGACGTTCTTTGTTGGGCGGTCACCCTCGCTGGTGTAGATCATCTTGAGATCCTTGCCCCCGAGCTTCTTCCCGACGATGGGCGACAGCGATGGATCCGACAAAAGCGGCTTGAATACCTCATATTCATCTGGATCGACCGCGCCCTGGACGACGTTCTCGCCAAGCCCCCAGGCCGCGTTGATCAGGACAGACTTGTCAAAGCCGGTTTCCGTATCGATGGAGAACATGACACCGGCGCCACCCAGGTCGGATCGCACCATGCGTTGCACACCGACCGACAGTGCAACCTTGAGATGGTCGATGCCTTTCGCCTGCCGGTAGCTGATCGCCCGGTCTGTGAAAAGCGACGCGTAGCAGCGTCGGCAGGCATCCAGCAATGCCCGCTCGCCCCGGATGTTGAGGTAGGTTTCCTGCTGTCCGGCAAAGCTCGCTTCCGGCAGATCCTCGGCCGTGGCGCTTGATCGCACTGCGACGTCCATGTCGATCTGTCCTGTACGGCGGTTCAGTTCGTCATAGGCGTGCCGGATTGACTGAGCAGTCTCCTTTGGCCATTCGCCGCGCAGCATGGCCCGGCGGATCGTCAGCCCAGCCTCGGCGAGGGAAAGCTTGCCGTCTCCCAATTCGCCGAGCAATGAGGAAATCGTCTGTTGCAAACCGTTCGCGTCGATGAAGCGCCAGAAGGCATCGGCTGTGAGCGCAAAGCCCGGTGGGACATTGACGCCCCGACTTGCAAGGTTGGCCACCATCTCGCCGAGCGACGCGTTCTTGCCGCCGACGCGCGGAACGTCGGTCCGTCGCAGTTCCTCGAACCAGACAACGTGTGCGGCATCGTTGACCATGTGTCGTTCCTTCGCGGTGGATTCATGAGGGAAGGGTGGCCGGGGCTCGTGTTGACGCTAGGTTCGCAAAGAGAATCTAGATGCCATGCCCAGAGGCATCGAAGTCTGGAAACTCAGCGTCAAGTAGCTCGTAGATCATCTTGGCCTTGCCGGAGAGTTCGATGTCCATGCCGCGGATCAGATGCTCATCCGAACGTAGCCATCTATAGGCAAGCTGAACGTCCTCGATGGTGGGTTCGATTTCGAGAATCCGGGTCAGAACTTCCATCTCGAATGGGCCGATGACTTCACGAATTTCCCGAGCAGTCGGGTGGCCTTCACGTCCGTGGTGCTGGGATGCGGTCTTCATGGCAATTGCGTCTCCATTGATGTCAAGCCTATGCATTCGTGATGCATGGAACATGCCTGTGCAATCTCCATCCCGGCAGGACGCCTGAGGAGAGTTGCGCGGTTGATCAAATAAATACTGGCATCATGGGTGACGGTGGTCTTGTGCCGCATCAAACGTTGATCGCTTGCTGCGCGCCAGGACGAATCGGTTGTGGATGCGGCGCCTTATCGTGCCGCCCATCGTCGCCCATGGAGGCTTGCAATGCCGGACATTGTCACGCTCACCGTCAACCCGGCGATCGATATCGCCACATCGGTCGAGCGCATGACGGATACGCACAAGATGCGCTGTACCCCGGCACGCAGCGACCCGGGCGGCGGTGGAATCAACGTTGCCCGCGTCGTTCATCGCATGGGCGGTGATTGCCTGGCCCTCTATCTTGCCGGCGGACCCGTGGCCGAGCGATTGGGGCGGCTCTTGACTACGGAAGGGCTGCCGTTCGAAGCACTTCAGATCGAAGGCGAGACGCGGGAGAATTTTTCTGTGACGGAAGCCTCCACCCACCGCGAGTTCCGGTTTGTGATGCCCGGCCCAGTCGTCTCGGAAGCGGAGTGGCAACGCTGCCTGGATCGCATTGATGCACTGCAACCTGCGCCGCGCTATCTTGTGCTGAGCGGAAGCCTGCCGCTGGGGGTTCCCGAGGATTTCTACGCGCGCGTCATCGATATGGCCAAGACGCGCGGCAGCCGCGTCGCACTCGACGCTTCGGGGTCAGCACTGCGTTGTGCGTTGCCGCATGCGCCATATCTGATCAAGCCCAGCCTCAACGAGCTTCGGCAACTGACTGGGCTTGCGCTCGAGACAGAAGCCGATTGCCTGCACGCAGCGCGCGGGATCGTCCACAAAGGACACGCGCATGTCGTGGCGCTCACACTGGGCGCGGGCGGCGCCATGCTGGTCACCCAGGACGACGTTGTGCGCGCAGGTCGTGTCGCAACGACGGTGCTGAGCACCATTGGCGCGGGCGACAGCTTCGTCGGCGGAATGGTGTGGGCGCTGAACCGGGATGCTGACGTACGGCGGGCGTATCGGTATGGCATGGCGGCCGCCGCCGCCGCGTTGGGCCATGCTGGCACCGAACTTGGCAGTGCTGCCGAGATCGAGCAGCACTACCGAGACATTTCGCTGTCATGAGCTGGGGCAGCCGTGTCTACGTGGCGTCCACGGACGGCTTTGCGCCACGCTCAGGCCGCCGCACAACCCGAATCTTCCCGCTGTTTCCGCCCCCGCAGAAGAACTGGTCGGTGCCATCGGACTCGAGCCCGGAGACACCGACGCCAGCGGGCATATCGATCTGCTCCAAAACCTCTCCGGTGCGAGAGTCGATGTGCCGCAGGTCGCTCGCATCGCCTTCCCAGGTGCCGTGCCAGAGTTCGCCGTCGACCCAGGTGACGCCGGTCACAAAGCGATTCGATTCGAGAGTGCGCAGCACCGCGCCGGTCTCCGGGTCGATCTGGCGGATCTTGCGTTCGCGGTAGTGCCCGACCCACAGCGTGCCCTCGGCCCAGGCGAGCCCGGAATCGCCTCCGGCACCCGGCGCGGGAATGTTGGCGAGCACCTTGCCTGTCCGCGGGTCGATCTTCTGGATGCGGTCTTCGGCGATCTGGAACAGGTGCCGCCCGTCAAATGCAGTGCCTGCATGGGCGGGAGCATCGATGGAGCGCAGCGTCTCGCCGTTGGCAGGATCGATTTCCTTCAACTGGCTGCCGGCCGCAAACCAGACATGCTGGCCGTCGTATGTCACGCCGTGCACGTGGTCGGCACCCGGGAACGGGCCATATTCGCGCACGACTTCGGCGGCGTACCGTTTCATGTTCGCACTCGCTGGATTCGGTTGGGGAGTCTTCATCCTAGTCGCCCGGCAACGGCGCCGTGAGTAACAAGGTGGTCGCGAATCCGGGTAGAGGCGGCGTCATCCAGCGGCGCGCCCGTCCGCGCCCGAAGCACTGCACCTTGCCAGCTTTGGCCAGCGCATCGAGCGCGCGCTGGATGGTGCGCTGGCTGGTGCCGAGCGCCAGCGCCAGGGCCGAACTGGACCAGGACTCCCCATCGGCCAGGCAGGCGAGTACGGAGGCGTGCTGTTCTTCAACGGGTTGTGCCAGGACGACGACCTCCCGTGCGTGGGCTGATTGCAGTGCAAATCCATGCCGCGTAGCGCTGACGCTAGCCAGCGTGCCGAACGCGGCACGCAGTCGGCCAATCTCGACGCGCAGGCGCACGCGATGTGATGCATCGGCATGCCGGGCACGAAACGCTCGGGCAATGAGCTGGTCCCTCGGCACATCTGCCGGCCAGGCCTCCGCCAGCGCACGGGCAAGCGTGAACAGCACTGGGCGCGTTGCAAGAGAAACCACCGTGCCCGCATCACGCACGGCAAGACGGCACGCATCGATGATGAGTGCCTCGGAAGCGAACAACGTCTCCACCTCTTCAAGCTGGAGCGGACGTTCATTGCCATTCGCGATCAGGCGGGCTGCAGGCGCGTTCAATAGCCGGGCCGCGCTCTCGACTTCCGCCATCAGCGATGGAATGCCCGCACGGCGCGCGTCAAGATGGGCGTCGGCCAGTGCAACCCGTGCAGCCCTGGCCTGCATGCGGCGCATCGCAATACCCGCGATGACCAGCGCGTGCACCGCGCGCAGCGCAGGGGGCAGAAGCGAGGGTGTGAGCCCGGCCAGCCTATGTTCGGCGTCATCCAGGCGACCGATGAGCAAGAGGCGCCGGACATCGAGATAACGCGCGTGCGCGGCATTGACTGCGTCGCCGTGTGTTTCGAGCGTGACACGTGCCGCGTCGAGCGTCTTTGCAGGCCAGCCCAGATCGCGTGAGGCCAGCGCGACCTCGGCTTCGGCGACGATGCAGCGCGCACGGGCCAGGGCCTCTTTCGATCCGAACGCGCGTGCGGCACTGCGCAATAGCACCTTTGCGCGGGCAAGATCGCCAAGCTGTGCCATGGCGATGCCGCGCAGCGCGAGGGCAGGAGGATCGTCGCGCAAGGCCACCCGGTTCAGTGCACCAAAGGGGTCTCCCGCCGCGAGCGCACGGGCTGCCGCCGTGATCAGCGAGTCCATCGGAATCCCGCCACGCTTGTCACTCCCGCCGTTCGATGTGGGAGCCTAATCTAGCACACGACTATCCACCGGAACGGAGGCAAGCATGACCGCAACACACATGACGGCGCACGCGACAGCTACACGGGAAGCCTGGCTGCAGGCACGACTCAAACTGCTCCAAGCCGAGAAGGAACTCACGCGCCGCAGCGATGAACTCGCGCGCCAACGCCAGGCATTGCCGTGGGTCCGGATCGATAAGACTTACCGGTTTGAAACCGAGCGGGCGAGCGCAACGCTGGCGGATCTCTTCCAAGGACGCTCGCAACTGCTGGTTTATCACTTCATGTTCGGGCCCGATTACAAGGCGGGGTGCCCATCGTGCTCGATGATCGCGGACGGCTTCAACGGCTTCGCCACCCATTTGGCTAACCACGACGTGATGCTGCTTGCGGTATCGCGCGCACCGCTGGCGAAATTGCTGGCCTACAGGCAGCGCATGGGCTGGACGTTTCCGTGGGCATCGTCGATCGACAGCGATTTCAACTACGACTTCAACGTCTCGATTTCAGAAGCGCAGCAACGCGCCGGCACGGCCGACTACAACTACGTGCGCGGCAGCCACGTGATGGATGCCGGCGACCTCCCGGAGCCCGTCCAGCAGTTCGCGGCCATGTGCGGCACCGATGCGCCCACCTACGTGCGCGACCGTCCGGGTATGAGCGCCTTCGTGCTCGAAGACGGCGTGGTGTATCACACATACTCCACCTATGCGCGTGGGCTGGATGGTCTGTGGGGCGCTTATCAATGGCTCGACCGCGCACCGCTGGGCCGCAACGAAGCCGGTGTCTGGTGGCGCCGCCACGATGAATATGACCAGCGTTGAGGCACCGCGCCTGCGTGCAGCTCCCGAGCGCGGTTTTCTGGCCGCCTCGGCGCTGCTCTTCTTGGTCAGTACTACAGCAACCGTTGCGTGGCGCACATCCATGTCAGCCATGGGTGAGGTGCCGATGCCTGGCGGCTGGACGATGTCAACGGCGTGGATGCCGATATGCGGTCAGACCTGGTTCGGCATGGCCGCGTCGTTCCTCGGCATGTGGACGGTGATGATGATGGCGATGATGCTGCCGTCATTGGTGCCGATGCTTTGGCGCTACCGTGCTGTCGTTCGCGTGGGGGGTGAATGTGGCGAATGGCAGCTCGGCACGCTCACGGTGCTGGCGGGCCTGGGGTACTTCCTCGTGTGGGCCGCGTTCGGTGTGGCTGCCTTTGCTTTGGGCACCACGCTGACGGCATGCGAGATGCACTGGCCGGTCGTGGCTCGCGCGGTTCCTACGGCGACGGGATCGGTCATCCTGATTGCCGGCGCGCTTCAGTTCACTTCGTGGAAGATTCGACAGCTTGCGCGCTGCCGTGACACACCGAAGCCCGGCCGCATCGCGCCTGCGAACGCCGGCACGGCATGGCGACACGGTGTGCGTCTCGGACTGCAGTGCAGTGCCTCCTGTGCTGGCCTGATGGTGATCCTGCTCGCTGCGGGCGTCATGGATTTGCGCGTGATGGCCGCAATGACGGCGGCCGTCACGCTGGAGCGCCTCTCCCCAACTGGCGAGCGTGTTGCGCGCATCATCGGCGCAGTTGCAGGCGGAGCCGGGCTGTCGCTGATTGCTAGAGCCGTCATGCTCGGATGAGGTGCCCGCAACACGCTCGCCGTCTGATGGTCGAAACAAAAAGCGCCGGCGTCATTGACCGGCGCTCGCACATGCCCTCGAGGTCGCGTCAGCTTACGACCGGCCCGGTCGGGATGAAGTCGATGACGACATCCGGCACCGTCACGATCTTGTCCCAACTGAAACCGAACTTGTTGAAGGTCTCGGGGTTGGGAATCCACAGTTTCTGGCCATTGGTGACCAGGTAGACCGGCGAGCCGCTGCCCTTGGCCAACACGGCGCCATTGGTGAGCGCAGGCCCGCCCGGCACATTGTCGACCAGGTAGTCGCTCACGATGATGCCGTCCCACGAGGCAAACAGGTTCGTATACGTGGTCGGGTTGGGGATCCAGCGCAAGTGGCCATGCAAGATCAGGTAGACCGGCGCGGAGTTGGTGGCCATGACCCGCTCGCCGTCGTATTTCGTCCAGTCGTTGACGGCCAATGCCTCCTTCACCTGGCTTTCGGTTGCGTGCAAGCGTTCTGCAAGAGTTTGTTGCGTCATGGTGGAGCCTCTTTCAATGAGGGTGTTCTGGAGTCTGTGCGCCAAGCAAGGAAGCGCTTGGCTGGATCAGTATATTTTTCAAAAAATGCCTTGCCCAACTAAGTTGGATTAATCATTTTCCTATTTTTTGGGCTTCCACATAATTACCGGGAACATTTGGACTTCGAGCAGAAAAGGCGGGACGGCCATCAAAGTCGAATTGATGGCAAATCATCGGTTGTTGGTGGAATTTTCTGGAAAGACAGATGCCGGGATGAGGCTATGCTGCAAGTTGCATAGCCCTTTAGGGTGAGCGATTATATTTTCTTCTTTCTGCTATAAAGAGAATTGATTGGATTTTAATGCCGCCGTGCGGTGGGGCGTCCATTTAATGGGCTGAATTTAGTATTATTAATGCTGAGAATTTGTGATCTTATTTTTTTGAAAATCGCCGCATATCCATCAAATGGCATGCTGGATCAGTGCGCTTTATCCAGAGCCGCGTGTGCAAACACCCTGAGAGTGTCCATGAATGCTCCGGCCAATTCGGAAGGCGTGGCTGCACTGCGGCGTAGCAGACCAACGGGCTCCGCGGTGCCGGGCGTCGGCAGGTTCAGGCGCGTGAGCCAGCCTTGAGACAGATCATCCAGGGCTGCGCGCTCCGGCGTGATCCACACGGCATCGGAACGACGGGCCAGCAGTCGCGCGACTGACACTGAGAGCGTTTCGGTCACACCGGCCGGCAGCCGCAGGCCATGCGTCTGGAACAGCGCCTCGGTGTGATGGCGCGGCACGGTATCAGGCGCGGCAATCACCAGCGGGTAGTCGAGCACGCCCTGCATTGATACCGCGCCGCTTGCGGACAGCGCCAACGGATGCTGCGGCCGTACAACCAAGGCGAGCGCTTCAGCGTAGAGCAGCTCGAACGACAGGCCATGCATCATCGTGGGCTCGGCCATGCGGCCGACCACGAAATCGAGTTCCCCCGCCTTGAGCGCGGCCAGCAATTCGGCGTTGGTGCCGGTGCGCAACCGCACACCGGCGTGCGGGCGTTGAGCATGCAACTCGGCAATCGCCTGGGGCAGCAGGCCGCTCGCCACGGTTGGCAGTGCTCCCACATGCACGACGGGTGTGGAAGTCTCGCCCGAACCCATCAACGCAGCCGTGGCCGATTCCAACGCCTGCGTCACGACCACCGCGTGACGCAGGAATTGCTCGCCGGCAGCGGTCAGCCGCGCGCCTTGACGGCCTCGCTCGACAAGCTGCACGCCCGCCAGCGCCTCCAGTTCGCCTAGCGTTTTCGATACCGCAGGCTGGCTCAGGTGCAGCCGCTCGGCCGCGCGGCGCAGGTTGCGTTCCTGCGCAATGGCGACAAAGCAGCTTAGGTGCCGGAATCGGATGCGCGAGGGCAGGTCGCTGGGCAGAAGAGAGTTTTCCATAACCTGGGGTTATCGATTTTTCGATTAGAAGTCAATTTACTTCACTTTTTGACGGCGATACAGTCGGTTCCAGCCTTTCACACAGGAGACGCCCCATGACCCTGCCGCTTTCCGGCATCGGCGAGTTCGCGCAGCGCGACACCGCGCAACATCCGCCCGCACTGACCCCCGTCTACAAGACCAGCGTGCTGCGCTCGCCTCGCAATGCCCTCATCTCCACGCTCAATACGTTGTCGGAAGTCACCGCGCCGGTCTTCCACCCGGAGGACCTCGGCTCGCTAGACAACGACCTCATCCTCAACTACGCGAAGGAAGGTCTGCCCATCGGCGAGCGCATCATCGTGCACGGCTACGTGCGCGACGAATTCGGCCGCCCGGTGCCGAACGCGCTGGTGGAGGTGTGGCAGGCCAACGCCGGCGGGCGCTACCGCCACAAGAAAGACCAGTACATCGCGCCGATCGACCCCAACTTCGGTGGCTGCGGGCGCATGCTGACGGATGTCAACGGCTACTACGCCTACCGCACCATCAAGCCGGGCCCGTATCCGTGGCGCAACCGCATCAACGATTGGCGCCCATCGCACATCCATTACTCGCTCTCGGGCGACGGTTGGGCGCAGCGGCTGATCACGCAGATGTATTTCGAGGGCGATCCGCTGATCGCGCAGTGCCCGATCATCAAGACCATCCCCAGCGAAGAGCAGGTGCGCGGTTTGATTGCGTTGCAGGACGCGGCCAACCACGTGCCGCTGGATAGTCGCTGCTATCGCTTCGACATCACGCTGCGGGGCCGCCGCGCCACGCATTTCGAAAACGTCTCGCAAGGAGCCAAGTGATGACCACGACCACGCTTAGTGAATCGTTGGAGCGCGCCCAGGCTGCGGCCGTGACGACGACGCCTGCGTTCGCGCACTTCAATGAAACCGCCTCGCAGACTGGCGGCCCATACGTCCACATCGGCCTGGCCCCGCGTCAGGCTGGATTCGACATCTATGAGAAGGAATTCGGCAATGTTCTGACCACGACTGCCACGCGGGGCGAGCGCATTGCCCTCGAAGGCCGCGTCTTCGATGGCTCAGGCTCACTTGTGCGTGACGTGCTGATCGAGATCTGGCAAGCCAATGCGGACGGCAAGTATGCTCACCCCGCAGACCGCCAGGACAAGCCCGCCGACCCGACCTTCCGTGGCTGGGGGCGCACGGGTGCCGATTTCGATACCGGCGTCTACCGGTTCGAGACGATCAAGCCAGGTGCTGTGGCCTGGCGCGGTAACGCCGAGCAGGCGCCGCATATCTGCATGGTCCTCTTTGCACGAGGCATCAACCTTGGGCTGCACACGCGCGTGTACTTCAGCGATGAGGCGGCAGCCAATGCCGCCGACCCGGTGCTTGGCGGCATCGAATGGGAAGTGCGACGCAAGACCCTGATCGCCCAGCGCACCGAGCGCAACGGCGAGGTGGTCTACACCTTTGACGTGCGCCTGCAAGACACGCCGGATGGCGGCGCGGAGACCGTGTTCTTCGATATCTGATCGCAGGGCCACATGCAACAACGCCCGGCAGGTTTGCGCTTGCCGGGCGCTGTTTTTCCGGGGCGCGCAGCAAGACGTCACGCGGATGCCGATAATGGACGCTTCCATGTTCTGCGCCCGACGCGACTGTTGTGACACAACTCACACTTCCCGGATTCGAAGCCGCACCGCAATTGCCCGCGCATCGTCTGTTTCTTGCGGTCAAGCCTGATAGAGGTACCGCAGAGCACATCGTGCGGCTGGTCGAGCAGTTGCGGCCCGTGGTGGGCTTCAAGGGCAAGGCGCTGCGCGCGGAACGTTTGCACGTCACGCTGTACCACCTGGGCGACACTGCTCAACCGCCGCCCGAGGATGTTGTCGAGCGCGTGCGCGCGGCTGCCGGCGGGCTCGCGCAGCAGCCGTTCGATGTCACGCTTGACCAGGTGGTGAGCTTTCCTGGCCGACGCGATCATCGGCCGTTCGTGCTGTTGGGTTGCGACGGCGCCGCCCGACTGATGGCATTTCAGTTGGCGCTGGGCGAAGCGTTGCAGCGCGCCGGCTTGCCGGTGCCGCACGGGCATTTCAAGCCGCATATCACGCTGCTGTATGACCGCGGCGGTTTCGCGCCGAAATCAGTCGAGCCCGTCACTTGGACGGTGCGTGACTTCGTCCTCATCCATAGCTGGCTCGGCAAGACCCGATACGACGAATTGGGACGTTGGCCGTTCAAGGGCTGAGACTCACGCGCAGCCATCGAGCCCGCAGACGGGACCATCGGCTTCGTCTGCCGGGGCCGGCGCTCCCACGTGTTGAGCCAGGGCCTGTGCCCATCGTTCCGGCTGCCCAAGCCATGGGCCGATGTCGATCACGCCCAGGCGGCCATCCGCATCTTCGAGCGCAAAGGTCGGAAAGCCTTGGCCACCGACACGATCGAGCCATTGCCGGCTCGCCGCGATGTGCTGCTGCGTGGGCGTGCCGGCTTGGCGCGCGTATTCTGCGTCGAACGCTTCGGGCGACAGGCCGATCTCTGCTGCCAGTTCGCGCAGCACAGGTACGTCGGCAATGCGCCGGCCTTCTTCGTAGTGCGCGCGCTGGATGCGATGGGTCATGTCCAGCCCGCGCCCAGCGAGCGCCTCGGCAGCGAGCGCCGCAGTAATGGGCGGCTCCGAGTCCATCACGGCAGTGGTGTCGCGCAGCAGGCCCTCAAAATACGGCTTGCCAAAAGGCTGGCCGGTCAGCTCGGCGATGCGGTGATCGTGCGGCATCACGTAGCTGCGCCATTGCGGCGTGACCATGCGGCGGTTGGAGCCCGCCAGCATGCCGCCGCCATGAAGCGCAACCGTCAGGCCCGGCACCGTGCGCGCGGCTTCCAAGAGCGGCGCGGCGCCATAGCACCAGCCGCACAGCGGGTCGAAAATGTAGTGCAACGTCGTCATTGCAATTTCCAGGTTATTGCGGCCACTTCATTTCGCCCTTGATGACCTTGGCGCTCAACTCCAGCGAGGCATCACCGGCCAGCTTCGGGTATGCAGTCTTCATCGCTTGGATCAGCTCTGCCGAGTTGTTGGCCTTTGCAGCCTGCGACTCGAAGGTCTTCAGGTAATCGGCCGTAAAGCGTACCGCCTCCAGCCCCTCGGGCATCGCGCCAGTAAAGTGGCCGGGCACCACCGTCGTGGGCTTGAGCGCGGCGATCGTGTCCAGCGTCTGCAACCAACCCAGCCGGGATTCGCGTGTTTGCGTGTCAGCCACCCAAACGTGGCCGCCGCTATTGACCACCACGCCGCCAGCCACCGTCTTGAGCGACGGAATCCACAGGTACGTACGCGCCGGGTCCGGACCGTTCAGGCCTTTGATTTCAATCGTGCGGCCTTCCAGCGTCAGATGGTCTGCATGCAGCACCTCGGGCAGGACGAGGGCTTTGGGCGCGTTGCCCTTCAGGATCGGGCCCCAGTAGGCCAGCTTGCCGTTCATGGACGCCTTGATGGCCGTCACGGTTTTTGGCGTGGCCACGATCTTCGCCTTGGGGAAGGCCGCTCGGATGACGTCCAGCCCGAAGTAGTAATCCGGATCGCTCTGGCTGATGTAGACGGTAGTCAGCGTCTTGCCGGTGGCCTTGAGCTTTTGCACCAGGGCCTCTGCGTCGCTGCGCTGAAACTGCGCGTCGATCAGGATGGCCTCATGCGCGCCGGTGATGATTTCCGACGACACGGGAAAGACGCCCTTGTCGCCGGGGTTGTAAACCTCCAGGTGCAGCGGTGTCGGGGCGGCAGCGTGGGCGATGAGGCCGGCGCCGACAAGGCCGGCGGCAAGCAGGGTGCGGATCAGGGACATCGGGATTCTCCGAACGGGTGCGATTGCAGTTCAGCTACTGTAAATTGCTTGATCTGATCGAAAAATCGCCTAGGATGCGCATATTTGTTGCTTCAATCGATCAAATATGGATCGCATCACGGCTGCCGAAGTGTTTGTGGCAATTGTCGAGCGCGGCAGCCTGAGCGCCGCTGCCGAGGGTCTGGACATGTCGCGCGCCATGGTCACGCGCTATCTGGCACAGATGGAGGACTGGTCGGGCGCGCGCCTCCTGCATCGGACCACGCGCCGCATGGGCTTGACACCCGCCGGCGAGGCGACGCTCGCGCGCTGCCGTCAGATGCTGGAGATTGCCGCGCAGATGGCCGCAACCGACGGCCCTGGGGCCGACACGCCGCGCGGCCTGCTACGCATCGCCTGCGCGCAGTCGCTCGCGCAACAGGTGCTGGGCGCGGCGGTAACGGCCTACCTGCGGCGCTATCCGCAAACCGCAGTGGATCTGGTCGTCGACAACCGCACAGTCAATCTGGTGGAAGAGCGCATCGATGTGGCCGTGCGCATTACCAACGACCTCGACCCGAACCTGATCGCGCGGCCGCTGGGCACGTGCGAATCCGTGGTGGTGGCTGCGCCGTCGTACCTGGCCGCGCACGGCACGCCGCGCCGGGTGGAAGACCTGGCCGTGCACAACTGCCTGACCTATTCGTACTTCGGCAAAAGCCTGTGGAAGTTCACCGACGCGAAGACCGGTGCGCCGTCCGACGTGCCGGTGGGCGGCAACCTGAGCGCGAATGAGTCGATGGCGTTGCTGGCCGCGGCAAGGGAGGGTGCTGGCATTGCGCTGCAGCCGGTGTTTGCCGCTGCACCGTTCATCGCCAGCGGTCAACTGGTGCGCCTGCTGCCCGAGCTTGTGCCACAGGTGCTTGGCATCCACGGCGTGTACAGCTCGCGGCGGCAGATGCCGGCGGCGCTGCGGGCGATGCTGGATTTCCTGGCGGATTGGTTCAAGAGGGTATCGAGCGTGATTTGACCGACCGGCGCGATGCGGCGGTTTTCGGCCAACCCATCGCCAGCAGGCCCAGCGCAAGCAAACAAAACGCCGCGCCCGCATGGAAGGTCGTCGCCGCGCCCAGCTTGTCCCACAGCAGCCCCGCCACCACGCTGGCGAAAAGCATGGCCAGACCGCTCACCAGGTTGAACATGCCGTAAGCCGTGCCACGCAAATCCGCCGGCGCGGTATCGGCCACCATGGTAGCCAGCAGCCCTTGCGTGATACCCATGTGGACACCCCACAGTGCAACACCTGCCAGCACGACGCCCCAGTGCCCGTTGATTCCAAGCACGAGATCGGCCGCGATCAACACCACCAGCCCGAGCGCGAGCAGGCCGGCGTGGCTGACGCGGTCCGACAGTTTGCCGAATGGATAGGCGGCGAGTGCATAGACCACGTTCATCGCCACCATCACCAGCGGCACCAGGGCGACCGGAATGCCCCCTTGCTGCGCCCGCAGCACCAGGAATGCCTCGGAAAAGCGCGCGAGCGTGAAGACCGCGCCGATACCGACAACCCACCAGTACGCGGCGTCCAGCCGCTTGAGATTGTCGCGGCGGATCGGGTTGGTGCGTCGTGCGTCGTTATGCGTCTCGGGCTCGCGCAGGCCGACAGCCAGCAACGCCACCGACAACAGCCCCGGCACCACCGCCACCCAGAACACGGCACGGAAGTCGTTGGCCCATAACAGCATCAGGCCCACGGCAAGCAATGGCCCCAGAAATGCCCCCACGGTATCGAGCGATTGCCGCAGCCCGAACGCCGCGCCTCGCAGCTCCGGCGGCGTGATATCGGCCACCAGCGCATCGCGCGGTGCACCGCGTACGCCCTTGCCGACGCGATCCAGCAAACGCGCCGCCAGCACGATGCCCGCCGTGGGCGCAATCGCAAACAGTGGTTTTGAGAACGCGCCCAGCGCATAGCCGAATATCGCCAGGCCTTTGCGCTTGCCAAGGTAGTCGCTCAACGCTCCCGAGAAGATCTTGACGATCAACGCTGTCGATTCGGCCAGCCCTTCAATCACCCCGACCGTGAGCGCGCTGGCCCCGAGCACCGACACCATGAACAGCGGCAGCAGGCTGTGGATCATCTCGGAAGCGATGTCCATCAGCAAGCTGACGAAGCCGAGCACCCAGATGCCGGAAGGAATCTGGCGCAGGATGCTCGGGCGTGGGGCGCTGGTCATGGCGTGGCGGCGCGCGCAGCGAATTGCGTGCCGAGTAGCGCCTGCATATGTCCGCGCGGCTTGCGCAAGGACTTCAGGTGGGTCGGCAACGGCGGTGCCGAGGACAGCAGCGTATCCATGGAATCACCCCAAAACGATATTTGGCGATTATCGCCCCAGGGTGATCACTGCGAGAGATCCCTTCAGCCTGATATCAGACGAACGGCGCAAACAGTGCGTTGAGCTTGCCAGCGCTTGCCGCCTCCCGTGCAAATGCGAAGGTGCCGTTGTCGCGCAATTCCTGGGCGGCACGCAGGAACGCCCCTTGCGCCGCGCGAGCCAGTGCAGCCCCCACGCTGATGCGTTTGACACCCAGTTCCGTCAATTCGGCCACGCTAAGGTTCCCGACAGCAAAGCCCACCAGCACGTTGAGGGGGCGATCAATCTCGCGCAGAACGGTGGCGATCTCTTCGCGCGTCTGCAGACCGGGGGCGTAGAGCACGTCGGCGCCAGCATCCTGGAAGGCTTGCAGACGGCGGATTGTGTCGGCCAGGTCATTGCGTCCGTGCAGGTGGTTCTCGGCTCGTGCCGTGAGGGTGAAGGGAAAGGGCAGCGCGCGCGCTGCTTCCACGGCAGCGCGTATGCGCTCGACCGAGGCTTCGAACGGGTAGATAGGCGCGTCGGCATCGCCCGTGGCATCTTCGATCGATCCGCCGACGATGCCGGTGGCGCCTGCCATGCGGATGGTTTCGGCCACGGCTTCCGGAGCATCGCCAAAGCCATTTTCCAGATCCGCAGCCATGGGCAGGTCGGTGGCCGCAGCCAAGTCGGCGACGTGCGCGAGGATGGCATCGCGGCCGACGCCATAGTCCGGTAACCCGCGCGAGAAGGCGAAGCCCGCGCTCGTGCTGGTGAGCGCCTCGAAGCCCATCGCTGCGAGCAGCCGAGCCGAGCCGCGATCCCACGGGTTGGGGATGACGAAGGTGCCGCTGCGTTCGTGCAGCGTACGGAAGGCGTGGGCTTTTTCGATCTGAGTCGGCATGGGCTATCCGGTCTGAAGTGGATGGGGGGCGGAATGCAGTGCTGCGGCGCAGGCGAGCGCGTCGTCCAGGCGATCATTGCCCCAGAACATTGCGTCGCCGACAAAGAACATGGGAGCACCAAAGATGCCACGAATCTGCGCGGCGTGCGTTTGCTCGCGCAGGCGCGTCTTGTTGGCGTCAGACTGTGCTTCGGCCAGGATTGCCTCTGCGGGCAGACTGAGCGCGGCCAGTTCTTCCACCACCGCTTCGGGTGTGTGGATGTCGCGGTCCAGCGCGAAATTCCGCAGCATGATGCGCTGGCAGAAAGCACCGATCCACGGCTGATCCGCACCCAGCAGGGCAACGCGCAGCGGCAGTACGGAGTTGCGCGGGAAGGTGCTGGGCCGCGTCCACGGCGCGCCGGTCTTGCGGCATTCGCGTGCGATGTCCTGCCACATGTAATCGCCTTTGGCTTTCTGCAGCATGAACGGTGAGCTGGCCCAGCCAAGCGACTGGAAGATCGGCCCAAGCAGGAATGGCTTCCAGACCACGCTCACGCCCTGGCGAAGCGCGGCGGCTTCGATGCGCATGACGCTCGGGTAGCTGTAGTTGCTGGCGAAGTCGAACCAGAACTCGACGGTGGGTGTCGGCACGAGCGCTTCCCAAGTTGCGTTGTAAGGGGTGAGCTCAGTCATAGACCACCAGGCAGCGAACTTCGATGCTCTCGCGCGGCGGTGTGCTGGCCGGCGCATTGGGGTGGGCAAACGCGGCATGTGGCGTGAAGCGCGCAACGCCGCTCATCTGCGAGTCGTATTGCTTGAAAACCAGCGCCTGTGCCGGTCGATGGCCGATGCGTACCGCCAGCAGTGGCGCGTCCGGTGTGACTCAGGTAACTCAGGCCGCCGACCACCGTTTGCGGTCGGTTACGGGTGTCCATGCAGCCTCCAACGTGGATGTTGTCGACTGCATTACACGCGCCGCACAGCGTATGCCCAACCGCATTTCACGCAAGCTCGGATGCGTTGCGCTCATGCGAGACCTGGGCTGCGGCTTCCGCGCAGATCCATTCGGCTACATCGCGCACGTCTCGGCGCGGGTTGGGCTCGGACTGGATCAGCCAGTACGCATGCGTATTGCGCAGGCCAGGGGCGGTGGTGGGCACCGTGACCAGCCGGCCATCGGCCAGCAGCGGCGCGATCAGTTCCAGCCGCCCGAGCGCGATGCCCTGGCCGGCTACCGCCGCGTGGATGATCTGGTCATGCTGGTTGAAGCGCAGCACGGTGCGCGGTTTGGCGTGGCTCCAGCCAGCAGCGGCCAGCCAGTCGGTCCACTGGAGCCATGGGCGACGCAGGTCGCGGTCGTCAAAGTCGAGCAGGGTCTGGCCGGCCAGCGCATCGGCCGAATCGAGTGACCTCAGACCCAACGACGGATGCGCAACTGGTGCAACAGTCTCGCCAAACAGGCGGATCGCACCGGCTGGTGCATCTCCCGGCGGGCAATAGCGGATGGCCAGCTCAATGCCCTCGTTCTTCAGGTCGACGAGGCGGTTGTTGGTGGCCACACGCACGTCGATATCGGGGTATAGCTGCTGAAAGCGCGCCAGACGCGGCAGCAGCCACAGGCCCGTCACGCCGATGCTGGCCGTGATCGTCACGGGCCGGCGCTCGGCAGCCACGCGGATGGCACCGATGGCGTCCTGCAACTGCTGCACAGCGCTGTCGGCGCTGCGGAACAGGCGCTCCCCCTCGGGCGTGAAGGCGATTGAGCGGTGCCCTCGCACGAGCAGCTTCACGCCCAGTGTCTCTTCCAGCACCGACACCTGCCGACTGACGGCCGATTGCGTCAGGCACAGGTCATCGGCGGCCAGTGTGATGCTCATGCGCCGGCCGACCGCCACAAAGCCGCGCAGCAAGTCCAGCGAGGCCAATCGAACCAACGGTGTCGACATGCGTTTCTCTCATGTGAAGCGTTCTCAAAGATCAATTGAGAACACGGGTTTCAGGCAGTTTAATGAGCCATCGAGCGACATTCCAGTCAAACGCACGCTTGCAGGGTGGGAATGTCAGCAGCATAGGAGCCTCCCTTTATGACATCGAAATCTCTCACGCAATCACCTTGGCTTCCGGTACTGGCCGGCGGGGCGGTGATTGGTCTGGCACTTGGCATTCGCCATGTGCAGGGCCTGTTCCTCGTGCCGATCACCATGGATCACGGCTGGACGCGCGAAACCTTTGGCTTGGCAATCGCGCTGCAGAACCTGGTCTGGGGCGCGGCACAGCCGTTTGCTGGCATGCTGGCTGACCGTTACGGTGCGGCCAAGGTGGTCATCGCGGGCATCGTGGTCTATGTGCTGGGGTTGCTACTGATGGCGCATGCGGGCACGCCGCTGGGCTTTACGCTGTCGGCCGGCGGGCTGATCGGGCTGGGGCTGTCGGGCACGTCGTTCGGCGTCGTGTATGGCGCCATCAGCCGGCTCACGCCGCCCGAGCGGCGGAGTTGGGCGCTGGGCGTGGCGGGGGCTGTGGGCGGTGTTGGCCAGTTCGTGATGGTGCCGACGGCGCAGGGTTTGCTCAGCACGGTCGGCTGGGTGGCGGCGCTGATGATCATGGCTGTGGTGATGGCCGTCTTCCTGCCGCTAGCCGCGCCGCTGCGTGAACGGGCGGCTGCGAGCGCCGCACAGGAGGCGCATCAGAGCATGGGCGCGGCCATCCGCGAGGCGTTTTCGCACCCGGGTTTCTGGCTGCTCAATCTCGGTTTCCTCACGTGTGGATTCCAGCTCGCCTTCATTGGCGCGCACATGCCGGCGTATCTGCTCGACAAGGGGCTCACCGCGCGTCATGGCATGGTGGCGCTGGCGCTGATTGCCGCCGCCAACATCGTCGGCACGTATTACTGTGGGGCGCTGGGTGGGCTGTTTAGGCGCAAATATCTGTTGTCGCTGCTGTACCTGATCCGCACGGCGGCGATTGCGCTGTTCATTCTGCTGCCGCTGACGCCGGTCACGCTGTACGGGTTTGCCATTGTGATGGGGCTGTTGTGGCTGGGCACGGTGCCGCTCACCAACGGGCTGCTGTCGCAGGTGTTCGGGGTGCGCTATATCGGCACGTTGTTCGGCTTCGTGTTCTTGGGGCACCAGATTGGCGCGTTCCTGGGCGTGTGGCTGGGCGGCGTGGTGTATGACCGCTTGCATTCCTATGACACGATCTGGCTTGGCGCGATGGCACTGGGCGTGGTAGCCGCACTGCTGCACTGGCCGATCGATGATCGCCAACTGGCGCGCCCGGCCGCAGCAAAACTGGCATCCGCGGCATGAGCGGGCGAGTCAAACGATGGGCGGCGTGGGCGCTGGCGGCAGCCGGCGTTGCGCTGGTGTTTGCAGCGTGGTTGACGCCGGAGGGCGCGTTTTCGTTTGTGACGCTGGCGTCCTTCTGCGAATAAGCCCAATTTGTGAAACAATGTCGGGTTAATCACTAGTGGGTACTGGTACGGTTTGCGCGGGATTTAAGCAGTTTCCTGTGAATGCCACCGTTCAGACATGACTTACGCCGTCAAGGAAATTTTCTACACGCTGCAAGGCGAGGGTGCCAACACCGGCCGCGCAGCCGTCTTCTGCCGCTTTGCCGGCTGCAATCTCTGGAGCGGGCGCGAAGCCGATCGCGCCTCAGCCATCTGCCAGTTCTGTGACACAGACTTCGTCGGCACGGACGGCACGCAAGGCGGCAAATACGCCACGGCTGACGCCCTGGCCGATACCGTTGCCGCCGAATGGCCAGCGCATTCCACGGGCGGCAAGCCCCTGGTCATCTGCACCGGCGGCGAACCGCTGCTGCAACTGGACAAGCCCCTGATCGATGCGCTGCACGCACGCGGCTTCGAAATCGCCATCGAAACCAACGGCACCATCGCCGTGCCCGATGGCATCGACTGGGTGTGCGTCAGCCCGAAGATGGGCTCGGTGCTGGTCGTCACGCGTGGCGATGAGCTGAAGGTCGTGATTCCGCAAGACGGGCAAGACCTGGACGCATATGAGCGGCTGGATTTCCAGCATTTCTTCCTGCAGGCCATGGATGGGCCGCTCGCGCGGCAGAATACGGCGCTTGCCGTTGAGTTGTGCCAGCGCCGCCCGCGCTGGCGCCTGTCTCTGCAAACCCATAAGATGCTTGGCATCCGCTGAGGCGGGCCGCGCGTTGATCTCGTCGTCCTAGCTGTTTGCGGCTTCCATTGCCGCTGCTTAGCCCTTTGCGCTCCATGACCAAGACCGTTTCCATCACACGCCGGCTCGAGTTCGATGCCGGCCACCGTATTCCGGGCCACGCCGGCCAGTGCCGCAACCTGCACGGCCATCGCTATCAGCTTGAACTCACGCTCACGGGCGAAGTCCTGCACAACGACAAGGCCACCGATGACGGGATGATCCTCGACTTCGGCGATGTCAAGCAGCTCGCCAACAAGCACCTCGTCGACCTGTGGGACCACGCGTTCCTGGTCTATCGCGGCGACGCCAAGCTGGTTGAGTTCCTGAACGGCATGGAAGGCGGTCACAAGACCGTCGTGCTGGATGACGTGCCTACCGTCGAGAACCTGGCACAGGTCGCGTTCGATATTCTGGAACCGGTGTTCCGCAACACGTACGGGCACCATCTTCGACTGTCCAAGCTGGTGCTGTACGAGACCCCGAATTGCTGGGCCGATGTGAAACTCGCGCGCCCGCACGAGCAGGATTAATTGGATTGATCCGACACGCATGACCACGCCCCACGTCCTCACGCCGCCCGCCGGCATGTCCGCACATGAGCGCGACGGCTATTGGATGCAGCAGGCGCTGGTGCAGGCCAAGTTCGCGTGGGGGCAGGGCGAAGTGCCCGTTGGCGCGGTCGTGGTGCGAGGCGACGAAATCGTCGGTGTCGGTTACAACGCGCCGATCGGCACGCATGACCCGTCCGCACACGCAGAGATGCGCGCCCTGCGCCAGGCTGCCGAGAGGCTGGGCAATTACCGCCTGCCCGACTGCGAAGTCTTCGTGACGCTGGAGCCTTGCGTGATGTGCGCTGGCGCCATGCTGCACGCTCGCGTGGCGCGCGTCGTCTACGGTGCGCCCGACCCCAAGACCGGGGCTGCCGGCAGCATCCTCGACCTGTTTGCCGAGACGCGCCTGAACCACCAGACCGCCATCACTGGCAGCGTGCTCGCTCAGGAATGCGGCGACATGCTACGCGCCTTCTTTGCCGAGCGCCGCGCCAGCCAACGTGCCGCGCGGCTTGCCTCCACAGAATCCGTCGACTCATCACCTGATCCCGCCGCATGACCACTGTCCGCCTGATTGCGCCTTCCGGTTACCCGAACGAGCCCGCCGTTGCCGAACGTGGCGTGGCGGCGCTGCAGGCTCAAGGGTGCAAACTGGTCAACACGGAATGCCTGACGCGCCAGCACCAGCGTTTTGCCGGCAACGACGATGCACGGCTGGCTGACCTGCACCAGATCGGCACCGGCAGCGGCCAGGAAATCGCCATGGCCATCCGCGGCGGCTATGGGCTGACGCGGCTTTTGGACCGTATCGACTTTGCGGCGATCCATCAGCGCGCACAGGCAACGGACGCCATTATCGTCGGGCATAGCGATTTCACGGCGTTCCAACTGGCGTATCTGGCCGCAAAGGGCGGCGTGACCTTCGCCGGGCCGCACCTGTGCTCGGACTTCGCGCTGGCGGAGGTGGATACCTACATGGTCGAGCACTTCTGGGGCATCCTGCGCGACCCGGCTTATACGCTGCGTGTGGATGTGCCGCAAGCAACGGCACGTTCAGGCCGCATCGCTGGCACGCTGTGGGGCGGCAATCTGGCCATGCTTTGCAGCCTGCTCGGTACGACGCACCTGCCAAAGATCGATGGCGGCATCCTCTTCGTCGAAGACATCAACGAACACCCATACCGCGTCGAGCGCATGTTGCTGCAATTGGCGCAGGCCGGCGTGCTGGAGCGCCAGCAGGCGCTGGTGCTGGGGGATTTTTCCGGCTACCGAACCACGCCATACGACGCAGGCTATGACTTCGAGCCGATGTGCGCCTATCTGGCCTCGCGGCTGTCGATCCCGCTCGTGACCGGCTTGCCGTTCGGCCACTGCCCGACGAAGGCGACGCTGCCGGTCGGCGCGCTGGCTGAGCTGGATATCGACGCTGCGGGCTTTACGCTGCACTTGTCGGGCTATCCAACGTTGCGCAGCTAAGCCGGCGACCTGTCCGGGTCACGGCCGGATGGTAAAATCCAAGGTTTTCCAAACGACGCTTGCAATTGCTCGCAGGCGTCGGCTCACCGCTTTCCAATCAAGGTTCCCACGTGCTTTCCACCGCCAACATCACCATGCAGTTCGGGCCCAAGCCCTTGTTCGAGAACATCTCGGTCAAGTTTGGCGAGGGCAATCGCTATGGCCTGATCGGCGCCAACGGTTGCGGCAAGTCGACCTTCATGAAAATCCTGGGCGGTGACCTGGAGCCGAGCGCGGGCAACGTGATCCTGGAACCCGGCGTGCGCCTGGGCAAGCTGCGTCAGGATCAGTTCGCCTATGAAGACATGCGCGTACTGGACGTTGTGATGATGGGCCACACCGAGATGTGGGCCGCAGCGCAGGAGCGCGATGCAATCTACGCCAACCCCGAAGCGACCGACGACGACTACATGAAGGCCGCCGACCTGGAGGCCAAGTACGCCGAATACGACGGCTACACCGCTGAAGCGCGTGCGGGCGAACTGCTGCTGGGCGTCGGCATCCCGACCAGCCAGCACCAGGGGCCGATGAGCGACGTCGCTCCGGGCTGGAAGCTGCGTGTGCTGCTCGCGCAGGCGCTGTTCTCGAATCCGGACGTCCTGCTGCTGGACGAACCGACCAACAACCTCGACATCAACACGATCCGCTGGCTGGAATCGGTGCTCAACGAGCGCAACTCCACCATGATCATCATCTCCCACGATCGCCACTTCCTGAACTCGGTCTGCACGCACATGGCCGATATGGACTACGGCACGCTCAAGGTCTACCCGGGCAACTACGACGACTACATGGAAGCCTCCATGCAGGCGCGCGAACGCCTGCAGGCTGCCAACGCGCGGGCCAAGGAGCGCATCTCCGACCTGCAGGACTTCGTGCGCCGCTTCTCGGCCAACAAGTCCAAGGCGCGTCAGGCGACGTCGCGCTTGAAGATGATCGACAAGATCAAGGTGGAAGACATCAAGCCGTCGTCGCGCCAGAACCCCTTCGTCCGTTTCGAGATGGAGAAGAAGCTGCACAACCTGGCGGTTGAAACCGACAACGCGCGCAAGACGTATGACCGCAAGATCTTCGATGGCCTGACCATGGCCGTGCGCGCAGGCGAGAAGATCGCCATCATTGGCGAGAACGGCGCCGGGAAGACCACGCTGCTGCGCTGCCTCCTGAACGGCGCGGTGAAGACCGGCATCCAGCGCGGCATCGAGGTGGACGGCGGCACCGTCAAGTGGGCCGAGCACGCCAACGTCGGCTACATGCCGCAGGACACCTACGAAGAATTCCCCGAAGACCGCGACCTGATGGACTGGATGAGCCAGTGGACACAGGCAGGTGATGACGACCAATCGCTGCGTGGCACGATGGGCCGGCTGCTGTTCTCGGCCGACGACATCAAGAAGAGCGTCAAGGTGCTCTCCGGTGGCGAGAAAGGCCGCATGATCTGGGGCAAGCTCATGCTGGGCCGTCACAACGTGCTGGCACTGGACGAGCCGACCAATCACATGGACATGGAGTCCATTGAGTCGCTGCAGATCGCGCTGGACAAGTACGAAGGCACGTTGATCTTCGTGTCGCATGACCGCGAGCTGATCAGCGCCCTGGCCACGCGCGTGATCGAAGTGCGTCCGGACGGTACGCTGACCGACTACCTTGGTACGTACGACGAATACCTGCAGAGCCAGGGCGTGGAAGTCTGAATGTCAGGCGGGTAGTCAAAAGAAAGGCGGCCGAAGTGCCGCCTTTTTTGTTGCGTTCGCGCGGGCTATTCCGTCGCCTCGTCAATCAGCAGATCAAGCTGCGCGATCACGTTACTGGTATCGGGTTCGCCGCGTGCTTTGACCAGCGCCGCCTTGAGCGTCTCGCGCAGGGCAACCAGGTCGGCCACGTTGCCGGCTTTCTCCACCTTCATCTCCAACAGGTAGCCACGCAGGCCGAGGTAGCGGCTGATGGTCTCGGTATAGAAGCGATAGAGGCGCTGATAGCCTTCGACGCCAGGTTCCTCGGCAGCCGTTACGGCTTCGACGGGCGCCGCTGGAGATGATGAAGCGTCGCTTTGCGCACCTTTGAGGGCCGTGGCGCCAGGCACGTGGGGGCGAATGTAACCGCTTTGCTCCAGTTCATTGAACACGGCCTGGGTCATGCCCAGCGGCGCAAGCTGGACAAGAATCTCGTCGCAGGTCTTCTCTCCGTTGACCATCAGCAGCAGCGCACGGTGCTTCTGGTCCAGGCGGTTCGCACGCGTGCGAATTTCTTCCTGCCCCTTGTCGGTCTTCTGGTAGATGGTGGTCGTCATGCTGTCTCCCTCGCCCGGCGCATCTGCGGTGCGCGCTCTGCTGGCTCTACAATAGGACGATCATAACCGCCCGGGTGCGACGGGCATCTCAGTCGCAACCCGGATAGCACAACGCGCAAAACCGCGCATCCACCAGAGCGAGACAAGCAACGATGCAGCAACGCGACAAGCTTTTCATCAATGGCAAATGGGTGGCGCCGCAGGGCAAGGGCGTCATCGAAGTGATTCATTCGGCAACCGAGGCAGTGATGGGGACGATCCCCGAAGGCAGCGCCGCCGACGCCGAAGCCGCGGTGGCAGCCGCACGTGCCGCGTTCGATGGCTGGGCAGCCACCCCGGTGGCCAAGCGTGCCGAATACATTCAAAAGATCGCGGACGGGCTGAAGGCCCGCAGCGAAGAACTGGCGCAACTGATTACCGGCGAGGTCGGCATGCCGATCAAGCTGGCGCGCGCCATCCAGGTGGGCGGTCCCGTTTATAACTGGGGCAATTTTGCCAAGCTGCTTGGCAAGTTTGCATTTGAAGAGCAGGTCGGCAACTCGCTGGTCGTACGCGAGCCGGTGGGCGTAGTGGGCGCCATCACGCCGTGGAACTACCCGCTCAACCAGATCACCCTGAAGGTCGCGCCCGCGCTGGCGGCCGGCTGCACGGTGGTGCTCAAGCCGTCGGAAGTGGCGCCGCTCAATGCGTTCGTGCTGGCAGAAGTGATTGAAGAAGCGGGCCTGCCGCCCGGCGTGTTCAACCTCGTCACCGGCTATGGCCCGGTGGTGGGCGAGGTGCTGGCAAGCCATCCGGACGTCGACATGGTGTCGTTCACGGGCTCGACGCGAGCCGGCAAGCGTGTGGCCGAATTGGCTTCGCAGACGGTCAAGCGCGTGGCGCTGGAGCTGGGCGGCAAGTCGGCCTCGGTGATCTTGGACGATGCGGACCTGGCTGCGGCGGTGAAGGGCACGCTCTCGGCGTGCTTCCTGAATTCCGGCCAGACCTGCTCGGCGCACACACGCATGCTGGTGCCGCGCGCCAAGTACGAAGAAGTGAAGGCACTGGCCGCGCAGTTTGCGGCAAGCTACGTTCCGGGCGATCCGGCCCAGGAGACCACGCGCCTGGGGCCGCTGATCTCTGCCGTGCAGCGTGACCGCGTGCTCGGCTATATCCGCAAGGGGCTGGAAGAGGGCGCTGAACTCATTACCGGTGGGACCGAAACCCCGGAAGGCCTGCCCACTGGCTTCTTCGTCAAGCCGACCGTGCTCGGCAACGTCAAGACAACCGACACCGTGGCGCGCGAAGAGATCTTCGGCCCCGTGCTCACCGTGATCTGCTACGACGACGAGGAAGATGCCATCCGCATCGCCAACGACAGCATCTATGGCTTGGGCGGCGGCGTGTGGTCGGGCGACGAAGCGCGGGCGATCCGTGTGGCGAGGCGAATTCGTACCGGGCAGGTCGATATCAACGGCGGGCCGTTCAATATGCAGGCACCGTTTGGCGGTTACAAGCAATCCGGCAACGGGCGCGAAAACGGAAAATATGGGCTTGAGGAATTCCTGGAGTACAAGGCGTTGCAGCTCAAGCCAGCGCAGACCGCGTGACCCCATCTGCGGTGTCAACGAAAAACCCGGCTTTGGCCGGGTTTCTTGTGTTTGAGACGTTGCGCTTACTTGCGGCTGCCATCGGGGTTGTAACCCTGCGCCGTGCCCTCGGCCAGGATGCGCGCCCAGACCACGTTGCGTTCCTCGTCGGTCATGAACACCCAGTTGCTGACTTCCAGCGCCGTACGGCCGCAGCCTTGGCAGACTTCGTCGAAAAGGGTCGAGCAGATGCCGATGCACGGGCTGTCGGGGCGGCCCAACAGGGTGCTATCAGTTGCGGCGTGCGCGTCGTCGGACATGGGGGACATGGATGCAGTCGGTTTGGAGGTGGGGCTCCATTTTACCGGGCAGGCGCACGGGCATCAGGTCGGTCAGGTAACGGCCACGCACATGACGAATGTCACCTTGCGGAGCGATCCGCCAGCGGCCATGGTCAGGTGTGCCCAGCGCGGTCGTTTCGCAGTCAACGATCAGGGCATAATCTTCGATCTTCGAGGGCATAGGTAGACCCCAAACTCCATTCCAAAAATCGATGAGGCCGTGACCATGCACGATAGCACCCGCATCATTCTCGAATACAATGCCGGGCGCGACCCGGAGCGCCTCACCCGCAAGCTCGCTGCCATCGCCGCCGATCCGTTCTCGTTCTTCCGCGGCACCAACAACCTCTACGCAGCCTCGCTGGCCGATGCGCCGCTGTTGCACGAAGCGCCGCGCACGCTGGTCTGCGGCGACCTGCACCTGGAAAACTTCGGCAGCTTCAAGGGCGACAACGGCCTCGTCTATTTCGACATGAACGACTTCGACGAGGCGCTGGCCGCACCCTTCACCGTCGACCTGGTCCGCGTGCTGTCGAGCCTGCAGGTGGCCGCGTACGGCTGGAAGCTGGCCGAAGAAGATGCGCACAATCTGTGCCGCCGCTTTCTCGATACCTATGCCGCTGCGCTGGTCGATGGCAAGCCGCGCTGGGTGGAACGCGCCACCGCCACCGGCATCGTGCGCAACCTGCTGCGCGGTCTGCGCAAGCGCAACAGGGCGGCCTACCTGGCCGACCGTACCGAGCGCAACGGCAACCAGATCACTTTGCGCATCGACGGCCGACGCACTTTACGGGCAAGCAAAGAAGAGGCCCGCCGCGCTCGCCGTATCCTCAATGCGTATGCGGAGCAAGGCAACGGCCATGGCCAGCGCTTTGTCGCCGTGGACGTGGCGCGGCGCATTGCCGGCACCGGCAGCCTGGGGCTGGAGCGCTATTCGGTGCTGGCGCGCCCCGAGAACGACCCCGATACGCTGCGCCTGATCGACATCAAGCTCTCCATCCCCAGTGTCTGGGACGATGTGCTGGGTAGCGCCTGCAGCGTGGCCCCCTGGCGTAGCGAGGCCGGGCGTGTGGTCGGCATCCAGCGCTTGTCGCAGGCCATCTCGCCGGCACTGCTGCGTGCGGTGGTCTACGGAGCCAAGGGCGAGAAGCCAAAGTCGTACGTGGTAAAGAGCCTGCAGCCGACGGCCGACCGCGTAGCGCTGGGCTCCGGCAAGCACGTTGTCGCCAACCTGGACGACGCGCTGCAGACCATGGCGCGCGTGGCCGCGTGGTGTCACTTGCGCGGTTGCGGGCGGCTCGGCACTGATCTGGTAGAGAAGATGCAGGACTATGCGGCCGGCACTGCGTGGCGTAAGTCGGCGCTGAAGCTGGCCAAGCGCGGGCGCGACGTGTCGCTCAAGCAATGGGCCGAGTTTGCCGAGGATTACCGCCAGGCGCGCAGCAGCAAGACCCGTTAAGCGCGCAATGGCGTCCATTGACGTCAGGCCCTCGATTCATGTTTGGAGTCCTCCGGAGATCACAATGAAAAACCTCGACAATCCGTCACACGATCGAGAGGTGGGCGTCGCCGATGCGACGCAGGACTCGACGCGTATCGACGACACCCGTATCGGCGCGGTGCGTCCGCTCATTTCTCCTGCACTGCTGCTGGATGAGCTGCCCGTGCCGGCTGCCACGCAGACGCTCGTCGAGGACACCCGCCAGGCCATCAGCAACATCCTGCACGGCCGCGACGACCGGCTGCTGCTTGTCGTTGGCCCGTGCTCGATCCACGACCACGACCAGGCGCTCGAATATGCGCACCGCCTCAAGGCGGCCACCGATGCAATGAAGGACGACCTGCTGATCGTGATGCGCGTCTACTTCGAGAAGCCGCGCACGACGGTCGGTTGGAAGGGTTACATCAACGATCCGCGCCTGGACGGCAGCTTCCGCATCAATGAAGGGCTGCGCGCCGCACGGCAACTGCTGCTCGACGTCAACGCGCTCGGCCTGCCTGCCGCGACGGAATTCCTCGACCTGCTGAGCCCGCAGTACATCGCGGACCTCATCGCGTGGGGCGCGATCGGCGCACGCACGACGGAAAGCCAGAGTCATCGGCAACTCGCATCAGGCCTGAGCTGCCCGATCGGCTTCAAGAACGGTACTGACGGCGGCGTGCAGGTCGCGTCGGACGCCATCATCGCGGCGCGCGCCAGCCATGCGTTCATGGGGATGACCAAGATGGGCATGGCCGCGATCTTCGAGACGCGCGGCAACGACGATGCGCACGTGATCCTGCGCGGCGGCAAGAACGGTCCGAACTACGACAGCGGGCACATCGAGGCGACCTGCGCGGCGCTGCGCGCGGCAAAGTTGCGCGAACAGGTGATGGTCGACTGCTCACACGCGAATTCGAACAAGTCGCATGAACGTCAGAGCGATGTCGCGCAGGATCTCGCACGGCAACTGTCGCAGGGTGAGCATCGGATCATCGGCGTGATGATCGAGAGCAACCTCGAAGCCGGCCGCCAAGACCTGAAACCGGGGGTGCCGCTCAAGTACGGCGTGTCGATCACCGATGCCTGCCTGAGCTGGGCGCAGACTGAGCCCGTGCTTGACATACTCGCCGAGGCGGTGCGGTATCGGCGCGCGTATTCGTACGACGGCTGATGTGCCGGCGGCAGGTTCAGGCTTGCCGCCTTGCACCCATCGCTGACGTAGGTCAGCGTCTCACTCGCCATTTCAATGATGGCCAGCCGCCGCACATTGGCATGCGGCTCGGCCCAGCATTGTGTGTCGGCATCCGGCCCACACGCTTCGCGGTGTCGCTCGTTGAGTGACACCGATCCCCTCCGGCTGTCCCGCGCCGGCTTACCGCTTTCAGATCACATCTTCCGTTTGGCATGACGAGTTGCATGCCAGCGTGACGCACGCACGTGCGCAGATTTCGATTTTCAAGCCAGCTTGGGCTTTGATGCAGCTTTGGCTCTTTTAGGAATTTTCCTATTTTCTTGGTATTCCCGAACATTCAGAATCCAATCTTGGCCGTGCATGACGATGGCCGGCGTATTTAATGTGGGCCGTGGTGTCCACCACGCGGAAAGCTCGGGCAAGGCATCGCGCAATCACCGAGACGCACACTGGATTTTAGTCGTGGTTGGCGCAAGAGTATTTGCGCAGGAAACCAAACTGTCAGAACGAAATTATGTTTTGGAGATCGATGATTACGAAAGGACTGAGTCAACGCTGCATGCAAATGGCGGGGGCCGCGGCGTTCGTCATGTTGGGTTTGACCATGATGCCGGCCGATGTGGCTGCAGCGTACTTTACCGCATTTACCGGCTCGTATGCGCTTCCAGGCAGTCTGGCAAAGGGAACGGTTGTGGCGCGACGTTTTTATACGCCTGAACAACTCTGTGGCGAGGCCCAATGCAGATTGTATCAATTCAAACTGATTACCATAGGAGCGGGCGAGCTTACGTCTGGCACGATGGTGCTCACCAGATTAAGAGGTTTGAGTATGCAGGTTGTTGTTAACGGAAAACCTCAAGCATCACTAGATAAATCGAAAGATAATGAGATAATATTTTCTACCCCAGTTGAGGTTCAGTTGGTCAAAGATCCATACGTGGAAATCAGTAGTAGCACGTCGAAAAGCTCGGTTCACTCATGGTTTTTCACGAAAAAAATGACGGACAAAACCGAGATCATTAACTATTTCAGCCTGGGCGATTCCACACTGACCAGAATCGATGGGACGTGCTCCGTGCCAAGTCAGACGGTGCAACTGCCGCCCACCATCGGACGGAGATTGGACGGTATCGGTTCAACAGCCGGAGTGCGCGACTTCAATATCAAGGTTAACAACTGCCCGAAGGGGTACAACCGGGTCGGATACACGCTTGAGCCAATGGGCGGTGTGGTGGATACGCCCGGCGTACTTCCGCTTGCCACCGATTCAACCGCAAAGGGCGTGAAGATTCGCCTTACCGACCGTAACGGTGTCGCGGCCAGATTTGGGACGTCGATCAAGGTGGACGAATACAACAAGGCGACCGGCGGTTCATACATGATCCCGATGCAGGCGTCGTATATCCAGACCGAAGCGACGATCACACCCGGTACGGTAAAGGGCGCAATCTCTCTGCGGCTGGACTATCAATGAGCGGACCGCCCAAGAAGGGGGGGCGCAGTGATGGGGTTGCCACTTTGCTCTCAAGTTCGTGGACTGCACCGCCGATAGTGCCAAGGTAGCCGGTCGCCCGGCGCGATGGTCGCGCCTGCGTGAAGAACCGAGCACAATTCTTCGCCGCCCCCATGTCTGCTCGCTTGACCATCCGCACCCGATTGGTGCTTACGGTTTCCGTCCTGTTTCTGTTGGCCTTGCTGATTGGCGTAGCCGGTCTGCTCGGCCTGCGCGATGCCAACCGGGCGCACGAAGAAACCTTTACCAACCAGTTTCCCTCCGCACTCGCTCTGGGCGAGGCTGACCTGAGCCTCACGCGTGCCCGCACCGCGCTCGATAAGGCGATGCTGTATCCGAACGACAAGGACGCGATGCAGTTGCTCGACCGCACAGAAGAACTGATCAGCCGATCGGATGAAGCGTGGAAGAGATACCTGGCCTTGCCGCGTGACGAAGAAGAGGAACGCCTGGCCAAGGACGTTGCCACCAAGCGCGACGCCGCAGCCGGCAGCCTGCGCGACATGATCAAGGCGCTACGCGCCGGGGATCGGGCCACGGCTGACAACATCATGGAAAAGCGCGTTTCCAAGGCCTTTCGTGAAGCCAACGACACGAGTCTGGCACTGAGCAAGAAGCAGCTCGGTATGTCCAAAGCCAACTACGACAACTCACAGGAGGCCTATGCTCGCTTTCGCGTGATCATGATGGCCGCCATTGCACTGGCGCTGGTTGGGGCGCTGTGGTGCGCATGGTCACTGCTGGGCGCCATCGTCGGGCCGCTCAATGCCACGCTGGCGCAGTTCGAGCGTATTGCCGCCGGTGATCTGACGCAGCCCGTGCGCATCGACCGCCACGATGAGATGGGCCGCCTGCTCGAAGGCCTGGCCCGCATGCAGGGCGCGCTGACCGACACCGTGCGCCGCGTGCGCACTGGCTCCGAGTCCATCGGTGCTGCCACCAAGCAGATCGCTGCCGGCAATGCCGACTTGTCTCAGCGCACGGAAGAGCAGGCCAGCTCGCTGGAGGAAACCGCGTCCAGCATGGAAGAAATGACCTCCATCGTGCGCCAGAATGCCGATAACGCGCGCCAGGCCAGCCAGTTGGCCGATAGTGCGTCGGACGTCGCCAGCCAGGGCGGCGCGGTGGTCACCGACGTGGTGGCGACCATGCGCGAAATCAGCGCATCGTCACGCACGGTGTCGGAAATCATCGGTGTGATCGACGGCATTGCCTTCCAGACCAACATCCTTGCGCTCAACGCTGCCGTGGAAGCGGCTCGCGCGGGCGAGCAAGGCCGTGGCTTCGCGGTGGTGGCCGGCGAGGTGCGCAGCCTTGCGCAGCGTAGCGCTGCGGCGGCCAAGGAGATCAAGGAGATGATCGAAGCGTCGCTCGCCAAGGTCGAAGCTGGTAGCGCGCTGGCCGAGCGGGCCGGCACCACGATGGAGGACATCGTCGCCTCCATCCGCCGCGTGACCGACATCATGGGCGAGATTGCCGCCGCGTCGAACGAACAAAGCTCAGGCATCGAACAGGTGAACAAGGCTGTCACTTTGATGGACGAGGCCACGCAGCAGAACGCGGCGCTGGTGGAGCAAGCAGCCGCAGCCGCAGAGTCGCTGGAAGAGCAGGCGCAGGCGTTGAACGCCGCCATCGCAGCTTTTCGCCTGGCCTGAGTCAGTGCTGCCGCCAGGGGCGGCGGATCACTCCGTCGTGCTCGGGTTCCAGAACGCCTGGGCGATATGCGGCTGCGATTGAAGGACGTTGACGATGCGATCCAGCTCGGCGGCATTGACTGCGGTGGACATCAGCATCGCCTCGATCTCGACGTGGTCTTCGCCGAAAGGCTCGACGGACAGGTCGCTGACCGGGTAGCTGGCTTCTTCCAGCAGGCGTTCCAAATCGGCCAGGGCTTCTTTCTGGCGCTGGCTGGTGGAGATCACGCACATCGTGTACGTAACTTCGCTGGCCTGGTTGTTCAGCGGCGTGCGGTTGATGCGGTCTACCACGGGCCGCAGCAAAATGTTCGAAGCCAGGACGAACAGCGTAGTCAGAATGGCCTGGCCGACCAAGTCGGATCCCGCAGCCGCGCCCACGGCAGCCGAACCCCAGAGCGTGGCGGCGGTATTCAGGCCGCGCACGTTCAGCCCTTCCTTCATGATCGTGCCGGCACCCAGGAAGCCGACGCCTGACACCACGTAAGCAATCACGCGTGTCGTGTCGGATGCGGTGCCGATTTGCGCAGCCATATCCACGAAGGCCGCAGCCGCCACGGCCACCAGAGCGTTGGTGCGCAAGCCGGCCGTGCGCTGCCTGACCTGCCTTTCGAAGCCGATCAGCGAACCCAGCGCAAAGGCCGAGGCAAGGCTGATGAACGAATCCACCAGCGTGGCAATATTGAGATGGACGAGGGCTTGCAGCGTCATCGGCGGCTCCTTGTTTTGAAGACCGGAGTCTTGCTCAGGTGCGAAATGCAGCGCCGACGCTTATAGCACGGCGCCATGACACGCCGTGCGGCCAGAGTATGGCTTGACGGCTACTTATAGTCCCACTGCATCTGCTCGGGGATCGGCACGGCGTCCGACGTGTCGAGGCAGCGGTCAAGGTAAGCGAGCAGGGAGCGCGGCTGGAAGCCGGTCTCCTGCACGAGCCGGGTGTTGTCGAACACATAGCTCATGCTGGCGAACTTGGCGTACAGGTGGATGCAGCGCGCGACCAGGCGCACGTTACCATCGCCGGTCAGGCTCAGGAACTTGCGCGCCAGCGCCTTCTCCGCAATCTTTTCCTGGTACACGTAACCGGCCAGCGCCTGGGCGTCTTCTTCCGGCGTCTTGCAGCGCTTGAAGCGCGGATACAGCGTTTCGATGCGCTCCGAATTCGCATCGCCCGCGCTGATGTGGTACAGGTCATGCGCCAGCGTCGGCTTGGTCGCCAGCCGCACGATGGCCTCGGCGCAATCGTCCACTGGCAGGATGTCGACGCGGTCGGACAGGCGGCAACTGAAGGTTTCCAGCATGGCCACCATGCGCAGCATCCAGAAGATGCTGCCTGAGGGCTCGCACCCCAGCGTGCTGTGGCCGACCACGATGGACGGCCGCACCACCATTAGCGGCAACTCGGGCACGGCCTCGCGCAGCTTCAGCTCAGCCATCCCCTTCGAATACGTATAGGGCACCGCATGCTGGTCCAGCGCGGGCACGTCCCAGCTTTCATACACGTGGTGGTCGGCCAACTGGCCGCACGACATGGCGGTGCCGATCTGCACGAAACGCTTGAGGCGAGGCCCTTGCGCAGCCAGTCGGCCCAACGCCAGCACGCCGCCAACGTTGGTATCCCACAGCGACGGATGGTTCGAGAACGTCGCCAACGCCGCGCAATTGATGATGATTTCCGGATCGCCGAGTTTGGCTTCACCGGCCTCGCGCAGGTCGAACGGCACGATCTGCGATTGCGTGATGCCATCTATCACGGGCTGCGGCAGCTGGAACCGGTGCAGGTTGGCGCGCAAGCGCGCGAGCCCGTCGGCAGGGGTGTCGCCCCGCACGGCGAAGCGCGTGTCACCCAGCAAACCTTTGGCCGCCAGATTCGCGGCAATGGCGCCGCCTACGAAACCGGTCGCGCCGGTCAGCAGAATACTCATGCGAAAACGTTCGAATCTCTTGGGTAGCGAAGCGGGCGACCAACCCGCCTGCAAACAACGTTACCACTGCCGGACGAACGGACGCGCAACACAGGGCGCTCGGGGCAGGGAACGTGCAGCGGCGCCCAACGGGGCGACGCACATGGCGCATGGCTCTTCGTGCAGCTTGATGCAATGCGCGCAGTAGCCGGTGCAGAACCAAGCAGTTATAAGAATGTAACCTTTCAGACGCCTTTCAGGTGGGGCACTTCGAGCCGTCTCTCGGAAGGGTTGACGTCATGCATGCGGCACTGCGCAACCGGACGAAGCGTTTGCGGCAATTTCTCGTGCGGCCTTGGCGCCCTCTACCTGCAGGATGGTCGGCAGCGATACGCCGTTCTTGGCCGCCGTTACCTCGGCCAGGATGGAGATGGCGATCTCCGGCGGTGTGCGGCTGCCGATGTAGATGCCAACGGGACCATGCAGGCGGGCAAGTTCGGCTTCGGTCAGATCGAATTCCTTGAGTCGTTCGCGCCGGTTGGCGTTATTGCGGCGGCTACCGAGCGCTCCCACGTAGAAGGCGGGCGTCTTGAGCGCTTCCATGAGTGCCAGGTCGTCCAGCTTCGGGTCGTGCGTCAGGGCAATGACAGCGCTGCGCTCGTCCAGCTTCATTGCCGTTACGGTGTCGTCGGGCATGGTGCGGACCATGGCGACGCCCGGGATATCCCAGTCCTCGCTGTACTCTTCGCGCGGGTCGCATACCGTCACCTGGTAGTCCAGGCCCACGGCAATCTGGCAGAGGTAGCGTGAGAGTTGGCCCGCGCCGATGACGAGCATGCGGTAACGCGGTCCGTGGACGGTCACCAGGCGTTGTTCGTCGAACTGCAGGCCGTCGGTCACGTTGGCGTGCTCCAGCAGGGTCGCGCCGGTGGCCATGTCGAGCGTGCGGGCCACGAGCTGGCCTGCTTCCACCGCGTGCAGGAGGGCATCGATGCCGCTGGCGGCGTTCAGTGGTTCCAGCACGAGCTGCAGGGTGCCACCGCAGGGCAGGCCGAAGCGGTGCGCTTCTTCAGCGCTGATGCCGTATTTGACGGCCTCGGGCTTGATCTGCTGCAGACCCTCGCGGCGCACGCGGTCGATGAGGTCGTCTTCAATGCAACCGCCCGAGACCGAGCCGACCACCACGCCGTCATCGCGCAGCGCGAGCATGGCGCCTTCCGGGCGGGGTGAGGACCCCCAGGTCTTCACGACGGTGACGAGCAGCACGCGCCGCCCTTGCTCCAGCCAGCGCACGCTGGTTTTCAAGACTTCAAGATCGACGCTGTCCATGATGCGTTTCCTGCGCCCTGGGGCGCTTGTGGGGTATCCGATCGCGGGATTATGCCCCGTGGTGCAAAAAAAGGTAGGCCGCCACCACGGCCACCACCGCCACGATGATCCATGGCCAAGGATTGCGGGGCTGCACGGCCGGACTGATGATGGGCGCGGCGGGCACACCGTGTGCGGCAAGCTCTGCCGCGGCGATGTCGGGAATAGCGTGCTCCATTCGCGCCGCATCTACCGGCGGGGCGCCAAACTCGGCAGCAAAGCGTTGAAAGAACTCGTCGGCCAACTTGCGTGCGGCACCATCCACCAGCCGCGAGCCGATCTGCGCCAGCTTGCCGCCCACCTGGGCGGTGGCTGTGTAGGAGAGCCGCGTCACGGTCGGCCCCTCGGGCGCCAACTGGACGTGTGCGGTGCCTCTGCCGAAGCCCGCGGCGCCGCCCTGGCCGTCGAAGTGGAGCGTATAGCCGGTGGGGGGCGTGATGTCAGCCAGTTCCATATGGCCCTTGAAGCGGGCCTTGACCGGGCCGATGGCTGCCGTCATGGCGATGTCGTAAGCGTCATCACCGGCGGGGGTCAGGCTCTCGCACCCTGGAATGCAGCGCTGCAGCACGGCCGGATCGTTGAGCGCATCCCAGGCGGTCTGCAGGGGCACGGGCAGGAGGTGGGTCTGGGTTAGTTCCATGTCGCGGCGGCTTGGGTAAAAAGGGGGGCAGGGTTGGCGGCGCCCAAGGGGTGCGGAGCACGAGGGGCACGTGTATGGCGAGCATGCGCCAATTCGTACTCCAGCGCAGCCAGGCTGTCGAAATGGTGTGCCGGCACCATCGCATCGACGTACGGCAGGATGGCTCGCACGCCGCGTGCCCGGGGCTCGAAACCGGCAAAACGCAGCAGCGGATTGAGCCAGACGATGCGGTGAGCAAAGCGCGCTAGGCGAGCCATTTCGGCGTCGAGCAGGTCGATGTGCTCGTGATCCAGGCCATCGGTCACGAGCAACACTGTGGCGCGGCCGGAGAGCGTCCGGCGGGCCCAGCGGCGGTTGAATTCGGCCAGCGCGGCGCCGATGCGCGTGCCGCCCGACCAGTCCGGCACAAGTTGCGAGATGGCCTGCTCGGCCACGTCCGGATCCCGCTCGCGCAGTTGCCGCGACACGTTGGTCAGCCGAGTGCCGAACAGAAACGCCTGGATGCGCTCGCGCGATTGCACCAGCGCATGGCAGTAATACAGCACCGCGCGCGAATAGCGGCTCATCGATCCGGAAATATCGAGTAGCAGCACCAGCGGCGGCGTGCGGTCGACGGGCTGGCGGTATTTCCAACCGGTCCATTCGCCGCCCGCACGCACGGCTTGGCGTACTGTGGCGCGCAAGTCGGGATGCCGGCCGCGCGAAGCCGCCTTCAGCCGGCGCGTGCGCTCCTGCGCCAGGTGCACGTGGCGGCGGCGGATCATGTGCTGCAAGGCGCGCCACTCTGCGGCGTTGAGCGTATCGAAATCGCGCGTGCGCAGCGCCTCGTGCGCGGAAAAGGCCATCTGCGCGACGATATCGTGGCGCTCACCATCGGGCGTGGGGCCGGGTGGCAGATTGCTCGATGGTTGCGCACGCAACGCATCGGCCATCCGGTTGCTGCGTGCGGGCGCAAAACCGCCGCGCACTTTGGGCAGCAGCAGGGCACGCAGCTTGCCCTCCCAATCCGGATCACGCCAGAAGACGTTGAAGGCAGCATCGAACAGCGTGCGTTCGTCGGGGTGTGAGACGAGCAGAGCCGCTAGCGCAGCTTTCACGTCATCGCGACGGCCAATGTCGATGTGCCCCATGGCTTCAATAGCATCCACCGCGCGCGATGGCGCAAGCGGCATGCCGGCGTTGCGCAGCAGGCGCACGAAGTGCGTTAGGTTGCGGGCCAACATTGGAAACTGCAAAGGCAGCGCAGCGCGTGCGTGCATGACTCACTCCGGCAAGGCGGGTGCGGCCAGCAATTGCTTGATGGTCGGGGCGTCCACGCGGGCTAGGTCGTCCTGGTATTTGAGCAGCACGCCCAGCGTGTCCTGCACCGATTGCGGATCAAGCTCCGTCACGTTGAGTGCCGCCAGCGCACGGCACCAGTCGATTGCCTCGGCAATGCCTGGCGCTTTGAAGAGGTCAATGCCGCGCAGCCGGTGCACGAAATCCACTGCGCGTTGCTGCAGTTGTGCGGCTGTCTCGGGGGCACGCTGGGCCACGATCTGCAGTTCGCGCGCCTTGTCCGGGTAGCCGATCCATTGATACAGGCAGCGCCGCTTGAGCGCATCGTGCACCTCGCGCGTGCGGTTGGACGTCATGATGACGAGCGGAATCACCTGCGCCCGCACCGTGCCGAATTCCGGAATCGACACCTGGAAGTCAGACAGCAGCTCCAGCAGGAAGGCCTCGAACGGCTCGTCGGCGCGGTCGATCTCATCGATCAGGAGGACGCGCGGCGTGTCCGGATGGGCCGGGTCGGGCAGCAGCGCCTGCAGTAGCGGGCGCTTGAGGAGGAACTCATCGCGGTAAAGCGTTTCGGCGCGCGGCTTTTCGCCGGCCGCTTCGGCCAGGCGCAACGCCATGATCTGGCGCGGGTAATCCCACTCGTAGAGCGCGCTGGCGGTATCCAGCCCTTCGTAGCATTGCAGCCGCAGCAGCGACGTGCCAAGCAACCCGGCCGCCGCCTTCGCCAGCTCGGTCTTGCCGACCCCGGGTTCGCCTTCCAGAAACAGCGGCCGCTGCATGCGCAGGACAAGGAACAGGGCCGTCGCCAACTCGCGGCTAGCGAAATAGCCCTGGCCCTGCAGTTGCGCGAGGCAGTCGTCGATGGAGTCGACCGGCATGCAGCTCCCTGACAGATGCGCCTAGTGATGCCGCGCCAAAGCCTGTTCCACGGCGCGCGCCGCCAGCACCGGAATCAGGTGCGCCCGATACTCCGGCGAGGCATGCAAGTCGCCCACCAGATCATCGGCGGGCACAACCACCTTGCGCGCCGCTTCCGACGTGAAGCTGGCCGACAGCGCCTGCTCCAGCGGTTGGCAGCGGAACACGCACGGCGCTGCGCCCGTAACCGCCACGCGCACATGGTTGTTCTTGCGGCTGACAAACACGCCCACCAGCGCAAAGCGCGATGCGGGATTGCGGAATTTCACGTAGGCGGCCTGGTCCGGCACGGGAAACTGCACCTCGGTGATGAGCTCGTCCGCAGCCAACGCTGTCTCATACATACCGAGGAAGAAGTCGTCGGCCATGATGTTGCGTCGTTCAGTGACGATCGTGGCGTTCAGCCCAAGCACCGCCGCCGGGTAGCACGCGGCCGGGTCGTTGTTGGCAAGCGACCCGCCCAGCGTCCCCATGGCGCGAACCTGCCTGTCGCCAATGCCGCCGGCAAGGTCTGCCAGTGCCGGCAGCATGCGGCGGATCTCGTCGCTCTCGGCCACATCGGCATGGCGTGTGGCGGCGCCCACAGTGATCACGCCCGGCTGCGAGCGGATGCCCGTGACGCCAGGAATACGCGTGATATCTACCAGTGCGGACGGCTGCGCCAGCCGCAGCTTCATCGCCGCCAGCAGGCTCTGGCCGCCGCCGAGGTACTTGGCATCCGGATGCGTCTTCAGCGCCGTGACGGCGGTCTGGGCGTCGGTGGCTTTCTGGTACTCGAAGTCGTACATGATCGTCTCCTAGGCCTTTGCCGCTTGAATGGTCTGCCAGACGCGGTGCGGCGTGGCGGGCATCTGGATGTCCTTCACGCCCAGTGGCGCCAGCGCATCGACGATGGCGTTGATCAGTGCCGGCGGCGAGCCGATCGCGCCTGCTTCACCACAGCCCTTTACGCCCAGCGGGTTGTGCGTGCAGGGCGTGCCCTTGGCGGTTTCCACCGTGAAGCTCGGCAGATCGCCCGCGCGAGCCATGGCGTAGTCCATGTACGAGCCGGTCAGCAACTGGCCGGTTTCGTCGTACACACAGCGCTCCAGCAGCGCCTGGCCGATGCCCTGGCCGAGCCCGCCGTGCACCTGCCCCTCAACGATCATCGGGTTGATGATGTTGCCGAAATCGTCCACCGCGACGAAACGGTCGATGTGCACCTCGCCGGTATCGGGGTCGACTTCCACCTCACAGATGTACGCACCTGCCGGATACGTGAAGTTGGTGGGGTCGTAGAAGGCGTTTTCGTCCAGCCCGGGTTCCAGCTTGTCGAGCGGGTAGTTGTGCGGCACGTAGGCGGTAAGCGCAACTTCACCAAAGGTCTTGGTGCGGTCGGTGCCGGCCACGCGGAAAACGCCGTCCTTGAACTCGATGTCCTCCGCCGAGGCCTCCAGCAGATGCGCGGCGATCTTCTTGGCCTTGGCCTCGATCTTGTCGAGCGCCTTCATGATGGCCGAGCCACCCACAGCAATCGAGCGCGAGCCGTATGTGCCCATGCCGAAGGGAATGCGGCCGGTATCGCCGTGCACGATCTCGACATTCTCGATCGGCACACCCAGGCGATCGGCCACCACTTGCGCAAAGGTGGTCTCGTGACCCTGGCCGTGGCTGTGCGAGCCGGTAAACACTGTGACGGAGCCCGTCGGATGCACGCGAATCTCACCGGCCTCGAACAACCCGGCACGCGCACCCAGCGCCCCGGCAATGTTCGACGGCGCCAGCCCGCACGCCTCGATGTAGCAGGAGTAGCCCATACCCCGCAGCCGACCCTTGGCACGAGAAGCGTCGCGGCGGGCGGCAAAGCCTTTCACGTCGGCCAGTTCGATGGCGCGGTCCAGGCATGGCTCGTAATCACCCGTGTCGTATGTCAGGCCCACCGGCGTGGCATACGGGAACGTGCGGATGAAGTTGCGTCGGCGCAGCTCGGCGGGGTCGATCTGCATTTCGCGGGCCGCCGTCTCCACCAACCGTTCGACCACGTAGGTCGCTTCCGGTCGTCCGGCGCCGCGATACGCATCGACGGGCGCGGTATTCGTGAACACCGCCTTCACCTCGGCATAGATGGCCGGCGTCTTGTACTGCCCGGCAAGCAGCGTCGCGTACAGGATCGTGGGCACGCTGCTGGCAAACGTCGACAGATAGGCTCCCATATTGGCCGTCGTGTGCACGCGCATGGCCAGGAAATTGCCCTGCGCATCAAGCGCCAGCTCCGCATGCGTGACGTGGTCGCGGCCATGCGCGTCGGTCAGGAAGGATTCGGACCGCTCGGCCGTCCACTTGATCGGCCGGCCGACTTTCTTAGATGCCCATGTGAGCGCCACGTCTTCCGGGTACAGGAAGATCTTCGAGCCGAAGCCGCCGCCCACGTCCGGGGCGATCACGCGCACCTTGGCTTCGTTCAGGCCCAGCACGAAGGCCGACATCAATAGGCGCTCCACGTGCGGGTTCTGGTTGGCGACGTAGAGCGTGTAGCTGTCGTCCTGGCGCGAATAGCTGGCGTTGACGGCGCGCGGCTCGATGGCGTTCGGGATCAATCGGTTGTTGACGATGTGGAGTTGCGTCACGTGCGCGGCCTTGGCAAACGCTGCGTCAGTGGCGGCCTTGTCGCCATGCCCCCAGATGTAGCAGGTGTTGTCAGGCACATCGTCGTGGACGGCAGAGCCGGCGGTGGCTGCGGTGGCGGTGTCCACCACGGCGGGCAGCTCGTCGTATTCCACGTCGATCATCTCGACGGCGTCCTTCGCGATCTTCACCGATTCGGCCACCACCAGCGCCACCTGGTCGCCCACGTGGCGCACCTTGCCTTGCGCGAGCACGGGGTGGGGCGGCTCCTTCATCGGGGTGCCGTCAATGCTGTGGATCAGCCAGCCGCATGGCAAGCCGTTCACCTTGTCGGCGGCCAGGTCGTCTCCGGTGAGCACGGCCAGTACGCCTGGGTGTTTGAGCGCGGCATCCGCATTGATGTGCTTGATGCGCGCATGCGCATACGGCGAGCGCAGGAACACCGCGTAGGATTGATTGGCCTGGACAACATCGTCCGTGTACTGCCCGGCTCCGGTGAGGAAGCGGAAGTCTTCCTTGCGCTTGATGGCCGCGCCGATCAGGCGATGGTTGGGTTCTGCGGGAGCGTTCATGGTGGTCTCCTCGCTGGGCTTAGGCGGCGTGGGCGCGCGCGGCGGCCAGGCTCTGCAGCGAGGCATCGTCGCCTTCGGCGGCAGCCATGGCCTCGGCGCCCTTGAGCACGGCGCGCACGATGTTGTGGTAGCCCGTGCAACGGCACAGGTTGCCGTCGAGCTGCTCGCGCACCTGACGTTCATCGGGATGCGGGACTTGCGCCACCAGGGCGGTTGCCGCCATCACCATGCCCGGCGTGCAGAAGCCGCATTGCAGGCCGTGGCATTCGCGAAAGGCTTCCTGCATTGGGTGCAGTGCACCATCCTTCGACAAACCTTCGATGGTCGTCACCTCGGCGCCATCGGCCTGCACGGCGAGAATGTTGCACGATTTCACCGCGCGTCCATTCATATGCACCGTGCAGGCGCCGCATTGCGCCGTGTCACAGCCGACGTGCGTGCCCGTCAAGCGCAGGTGCTCCCGCAGCAATTGGACCAACAAGGTATGGGGTTCGACACTGACGGTGACAGGCGCACCGTTGACCGACAGCTTGAGGCTGATCGCCATGGGAGTCTCCTTGGGGATAGGTCGCCGTGTGCTCGCGTCGCAGCGAAGATGCGCGCGGAGTCTGGATATCGGTGATTGCGGCTCTACTCAGTAAAGCACAGGCGGACGAGAAGACAACCGCGACGCGGTTGGGGGGAGGTGGAGGAGAAAAGCCGATGCCGCGGCACGTAAAACGCGCGCCGCACAAATGACAAAGGGCCGGAATCCGGCCCTCGATTGACACCAGGCGGTCATGACCTGGCAAGTGTGGCGGCACATGGCCGGCGCACGGGTATTACAGATGCTGCCTCACTGCGCTACAGCTTGCTCGGGCACACGCCCATCGACAATGGTGGCTGGTTAGGCCTTGGCGGTGCGGTGCGTGCTGAACAGGTTCGCGATCGCCGAGAAGAACTGGGCGAAAGAGAACGCGTGGCCGTTCGGACGGCGGTAGTAGTAGATACCTTCGGACATTTCGCGCTCGATCAGTTCGCGTTCGAGTTGATCGGTCAGCTTCAGGTCGTTCGTGTTTTGCATGATTGGCCTCTTAGGGAATTCCCGATCAGGGAATACCCTAATCATACATCAGATGATGCAATGCACCATACGTAAGCTTACGTATGCACCAGTCTGTGTTGCTCAGCCACCACGCTTGTTTTTGATGCGCCAATATGGTGCTGGCACCTCATTTCACGGGGATGGGCTGGCTAGCCGGGATCGGCACCGCCGTCACGCTGTTCTTCGGGCTGCCGGAGATGACCTTGTCGGAATAGGTGAGGTAGACCAACACGTTGCGTTTGCGGTCTACCACGCGCACCACATGCAGCGTCTTGAAGACGAGCGACAGACGCTGCGTAAACATGTCGTCCTGCTGTGGCAGCGGCTTGACGAAGGTGATGTCGCCGACCTGGCGGCAGGCCACTGCGGCTTCGCTCACGTCTTCGGCCACGCCCAGCGTGCCCTTGATGCCACCCGTGCGGGCGCGCGATACGTAGCAGGTGACACCCTGGACAAGGGGGTCGTCGAAGGCCTCGATGACGATCTTGTCGGACCCGGTGATGCGGAAATTGGTGCTGACGCTGCCGAGGTCTTCAGCTCGGGAGCAAGCGGCGCTGCACATGGCGAGGGTGGCGAGAAGGGCAGTCGGAAGGGCAAATGGGCGCATGGTCTTTGCGGAAGAAAAGGAAGTCTTAACGTTCAAAGCAGCGATTCGGGCGGCCAGGGCAGTGGCGTTTCGTCAACAAATGTTGGCCGGACATCGCTCTGCTGGCGGGATTGCTCAATGCGGCGGTGCAGGGCATCCATGAACACCTTCACCTTGGCGGGCATCAGGCGGCGGCCCGGAAAGACGGCGTACACGCGCATCGGCGGGGATTGGAAATCGGTCAGCACCTCCCGTAGCGCACCCGAGGCGATCAGATCGGTCGCAAACACAGAAGTGATACGCGCAACGCCCAGGCCGGCAATGGCCGCCTGCATGCGCAGCTCGCTGTTGGAAGTGCGCATGCGGAAGTCCAGCGGGAGGTTGATGGTCTCGCCGCCGGGCGTGCGGAACTGCCACTCGGATTCGTTCGAGACGCCCAGACATGGCCAGTCGACGAGTTGATCGGGATGCGTGAGCGGGCCCAGGCGCTCCAGCAGTTGCGGGGCGACCACCACCGCGCGCCGCAAGTCGAACACGCGCTGGGCGACCAGGCCCGAATCGGGCAGCGGCCCACGCGGCACGGTCAGCATAATGTCGTAGCCCTGGGCGAGCGGGTCGATCTGGCGTGGGGCGACGTCCACTTCGATGCGCAGGCCGGTGTGTTCGCGCATGACCTCCAGCACCACCTCGGCAAATTGCCGGGCAGCAAACTCATATGGCATGGCAATGCGCAGCGTGCCGGCCGGCGACTGGAACGTGGCTGCGGCGTCTTCCGAAACTTCACGCAAGCGCTGGAACAATGGGCCGGCATCGCGCAGCAGGGCTTCGCCCGCGTCGGTCAGGCGCAGGCGGCGCGTGCTGCGCTCGAACAGGCGCACCCCCAGCTTGCCCTCAAGCCGGGACACCGCCGTGCTGACCGACGATTTGGGCAACCCCAGCCGATCGGCTGCGCGCGTGAAGCTGCCGAGGGTGGCCACGGTGCAGAAAGTATCCCAGTCGTTCCAGTCCGTCGTTCGCATGGTTGAACAATGAATTTGTCGGAAGGCGATTTCCGCCGGTTTCTGGGCAAATTACCATCCCGACATGAACACGCCAAGCACCGACCACATGGTTGCCCCGCCTCCTGCGCCACGTCGCCAATCCGCAGAATCGACGGTCGGCAGCCGGATGGAGTTGCGCATCGTTGGCCTGGTCATCGGCCTGGCGACGGGCGTGGATTACATGACCAACTTGATGTTCTCGATTGCTGGGCCGCATATCGAGGGCGGGGTGCTTGCGTCACAAGACGTATATCTCTGGGCCGTGACGTCTTATGCAGCAGCGGCCAGCCTCGCGATTCTGGTGATGGGGCGGCTGGCAGACCACATGACGTATCGCAGGCACACGCTGCTTTCATTGCTGGTTTTCACAATCGGCACGCTGATGTGTGCAGCGGCGGAGGGCGGCACGATGCTGATTGTCGGCCGGGCGGTGCAGGGGTTTGGCGGCGGGCCGATGCTGTCCACCTCGCGCATATTCGTGCAGCACAGCCCCGCGCACGAACGTCGCACGATGATGAAGGGGATGATCTACGGCATCTTCGGGCTGAGTTGCGTGTCGCCGATGCTGTCGGCCGCGCTGACCGAGCAATTCGGCTGGCGCTCGATCTTTGTTGCGCAGTTGCTGGTGGCGGTGGTGGTGTGCGGCCTGGTGGCGGCGTTCTATCCGCACCCCAAGATGCACGAGCGCAAGGGCGATTTCGCCTCTCTCGACTGGCCGTCGGCCATTGCCTTCGGGGTGGCCGCGCTGGTTGCGCTGCACGGCTTCCAGCAAGCGCGCTTCGTGCACCCGGACGGCTCGCCCGCGCAAGTGCTGCCGATCATCGCGGTGGTGGCGCTCCTTGCCTGGATAGGCATCCGCCAGACCGGCCACCCGCTGCCGTGGGTGGACCTGCGCGCCACGCTGCAGCGGCGCTTCATGATGGGAATGGTGTTCTACGCCATCTATTACGTGTTTGCGAGTGCTTGGGGCTTTCTCTCGTCGAGCCTGCTGCAGAACGGTCTGGGCTTCCGTTATGAGACCACCGCGCAGTTGATGAGCCTGGGTGGGCTTGTGACGGTCGTGCTGGGTTTCCTGAACTTCCAGTTGACCAACGTGCTGCCGCCCAAGCGCGTGTTGATCTCCGTCGGCTTTGTGCTGATGGCGACGGCGTTGCTATGGATGTCGCGTGTGGCGATGCCGGGGGCTTCTGTGGCGGCGGTGGCGCCAGGGTTCATGATCGAAGGCATGGTGGGGATGTTCATCGTCATCCAGGTGGCGGGGTTGACTTACGTCGATATGCCCGCCAAGGACTTTGGCCATGCTTATCAGTTCAAGGGGATCATGCGCGCTTGGGCGCAGGCCTTTGGCACGATGTTGGCCACGCTCTTGCTGCAGCGGGGGCAGGCGCAGCACCGGACTGATCTGGTTGGCCATGTGAGCGCGCTCACTCCGGCCTGGCAGTGGCCGCATCCGTTGCAGGGTATTGAGTTGATACGGCTCTCGGCGGAGATTGATCGGCAGGCTACGCTACTGGCGGTGAGTGATCTGTTTGCCTGGGGGGCGGTGATTGCGTTGGTGTGTGCTGGGGCGATCTGGTTGCAGCGGTATTTGCGGTGACTGTTTGGTGCATCCACTTTTTCGCCCCCTGCCGGGGCCGACTTACTTCTTTGTCTTGCCAAAGAAAGGTAAGCAAAGAAAGGCGCGCCCGATGCGGCGACGGCGACCCACTCCTTGAATTTCCGTCGCAAGGAGGGGAAGGGAAGAACTCGCTGCGCTCAGACAGTTTCCCTTCCTTTTTCCTCCTTGCAACAGAAATTCAAGGCGCTGCATAGGGCATGGAACGGCCAAACCTCCTGAATGCGCGCGTTGGTGCCAATGTGTGCGTTGGTGGATGAGGAAAGCTGCAGAATTAATCCAGCTTCTGCTCTGGCGCAGTCGCCTGCGGCACCTTGCAATTGAACGCGGGGGCGGCGTCTTCCAGGTCCAGGTAGGCCATCAGCGTGGGGGCCAGCACTTTGAGCACTTGCACTGTCAGCGCGCTGGTGAATTTGTACTTGGCGGCATCCGGGCCGGCCACGTAGGCGACAACGGTGCCGAAGTAGCGATCCCCCAGATAGAAGACGAACGCGCCCGAGCGGCTGACCACGCGTTCGGAGATCAGCCCGCCGCCGCGGCTGAAGGTCTTGAAGCGGTTGTCGCCCGTACCAGTTTTGCCGCCCACGGCGATGGGTTTGCCGTGTGCATCCACAAAGGTGCCGGCGATGCGCTTGGCGGTGCCGCCCTCGACCACCCCGGCCAGCGCGACCTTGACCAGGCGCGGAATCTCGGGCGGCAGCACCCGTTCGCCCGCACTGGGGTCTCGGCATAGCAGCACCTCGTATGGCGTGTTGGCGGCAAAGCGCAGGCGGTCGATGCGCACGCTGGGCAGGCGCACGCCATCGTTTTCGATGATGCCCATCAGTTCGGCCAGTGCGGCGGGGCGGTCGGCCGAGGCACCGATGGCCGTGCCGTACGACGGTACCAACGATTCGAATGGGTACCCCAGCCGCTTCCACATCGCATGGATGGACTGGAAGGCTTCGATCTCAAGCATCTGCTTGATGCGCTTGTCCTGTGCGCCCTTGCGGTGCGATTGCAACAGCCACTTATAGACCGCCTGCCGCTCAGCGGTGCTGTCCTGGTTGACCTGCGCGAGCGTCGCCTGCGGGTGTTCGCGCAGATATGCCACCAGCCACAGTTCCAGCGGATGCAGCCGCGCGATATAGCCCCGGTCCGCCAAGTCGAAACGCTGCGGCGAGTAGTTGTTGTAGAGCTTGGCGAGCGCCGCATCGTCGAGCTTGGCGCCGGGCAGGTAGGTGAGGATGAAGGCGGCGAGTTTGTCTGGCCCCGCTTGTGGGTCAATGCTGCGGAAGATGGTGGCCAGCCGCACCGGCGTGGCATGCGTGCTCTGCACGAGCGTGGCCTCTTGCTCCTGGGGCGTCTTGCCGCGGTACTTCATATAGAAGCGGCCCATGAAGAGCTTGCCTTCGCGGTCGGCAAAGCGCTGCAGGTAGATCCGCCGCTGCGGGGAATCGGTGTCTTCCAGGGCTTCGGCGCCGGCACTGGGCAACTGATGCTGAAAATAGCGCGAGATATCGCGCATGATCCGCACGAAGACGAGGTTGACCGAGTGCTTGAGCCCTTCGCGCACCGTGAACTGCTGATAGCCCTCCCATTTCTCGAAATTCTCGAAGCTCTGCATGCCGCCGCCGGTGGCAAACCATTCGCCGGCGTTACCGGAGTATTTGCGCTCCATCGAGGCATCAAGCATCGCCTCCAGCGAACGGTCCTTCGCGTGAAGCAGGTAGTCGACCGCCCAGCGCTCGATCGGGTTCTGCATGGAGATGTTGAGCTTGCGCAGCGCAGCGGGGGGCTGATCGACGTAGCGCTTGTGCAGCTCGGCCACGATCTCCAGATACGTCACCAGCGTGCGCAACTTGGCTGTCGAACCCAGATCCAGCTTGACGCCTTCGTTAATGTCGAACGGCTGGTCGAAGGTGTCGGCCTGCACGAGCACGCGATTGCCTCCCGGCGCGCGTTCGTACAGCGTGAAGCTGTAGGTGACGCCGCGCGGGTCGCCGTGTTCGAGCATCTTGTCTCCGATGAGGCCGGCGGCTTTGGCGCGCGCCGGGTCCTGCAGCTCGCGCAGCTCGGTGGTGATCTCGTGCTGCAGCGGGGCGTCGAGCGTGCTGCTGGCGGTCAGGTCCAGCCGGTCGAGTGCGTACATGCGAGGCACGCCCAGCATGCCCGCCAGGTTGACGCGCACCGCGTTGGTGCCCTTGTGCTCGACCGGCGCGGACGGCGGCCGCACGCGCTGGGCCTGTTGCTTGAGCGATTGCGCCAGCGCCGCGTCGCGCAGGTCGGGCGGAACCACGCCCGACGCCGTCAGGATGCGCACATAGGCATTGGTCAGCGATTCGAGATCGTCGAGATTGTCCAGGTAGTACGACGGCCGCCGCTGCGACACGAGCAAGCTCAGCGCTTCCTTGTAAGCAAGTGCACGTGCGGGCAGCGGTGCTGTCGACCCGGGTGCCAGCAGCGCATTGACCTCGGCAAAATCGCGCCCGTACCAGACCCACAATGCATCGCCAATGCCATGGATTTCACCGAACCCGGCACGCGCGCCCAACGGTACGGTGTTCAGGTAGGTCACCACCAGTTGGCGGCGCGTGGCAGTGGTGTCCTCGCCGTTCAGGTAGGCGCGCACGGAGGCTGAGGCCATCTGGCGCAGCTTCTCGCTGGGCGAATCGGTGCGGCCCTCGGGCGAGTGGCGGTACTTCTCGATCTGCGTGGCAAGCGTGCTGCCGCCTGGGGATTCGTGCTCCGGATCGGCAAAGTGCAGGGCGCGGTCCCACACGGCGCGCGCAAAGCGGCCCCATTCCACGGCAGGGTTGCGCTTGGGGTTCTCGGTATCGAGCAAGGTGCGGTTCTCGACGGCCAGAAGCGACCCGACCAGCAGCGGCGGAACGGCGTCGAAGCGGTCATACACGCGCTCTGGGTAGCGCACGCGGTAGATCGGCCGGCCATCGTCATCGAGCAGTTCCAGGCCGGCCTGGTCTTTCTCGTGGTAAGGCGCGTTCAGGCCGCGATCCATCAGTGCAAGCATGTCCTGCGAAGGCACAGCCTGCTCGGCGACGATATAGCCGCGCGTGCGCAGGCGATCAAGAAAGGTGGGGATCTGGTGGTAGCCCAGGCGCCCGTCGTAGGGGCCGGAGTTCGGGTAGCGGGCGGAAGCGTTGGGCCCAGCCTTGACGGGAAAGGTTTGCGATTGCCCGAGATGCGACAGGTAACGCGCCTGCCATGAGGAGGTCTGCAATTCGTCGGCGACAAGCCAGACGGCCACCGCAAGCAGCAGGAGCGGTACGGCTATCAGGGCCAACTTGACCGGGCGGCGCATTGTCTTCACTCGCTACGCTCCAATCGCGGGCGCATGGACACGTTGCTTCAATCTAGCCCATGCGGCCGTGGTGTCCAATCAGCCAACCGACGGGTGTGCAGTTTTGTGATGCGCGTTGCAAACTCTTACGACGGCGGGTAATACGGAATTTTCTGCTCGTCGTACAAGCGGTAGGTCAAGGCCAGCATGGCCCGGATGTCCTCGGATTCATCCAGCAGACGCGTGCTGAAGATAATGGGCGAGACCAATTGCGGGTCGTCCAGTTCCATATAGCAAACATCTTCGCGCTGCAGGCCGGCCACACTGCGCGGCACGACGGCCACGCCTTCGCCCGCCGCCACCAGCCCCAGGGCGATTTGCAGTTCCCGTGCCTCGTAGATCTTGCTCGGCTCCAGCGCGCGGTCATGGAACAGCGCCAAGACCTGGTCTGCATAGCTCGGGCGCGGCGCGCGCGGGTAAATGATGAGCGTGTCGCCCACCAGATCGCGCAGCGATGCGGCGGGCTTGGCACCGAGCAGCGAGTGACCAGAGGGCAGAGCGACGATCAGGCGTTCATCTCGCAGCCGAATGCGGCGCACGTTCGGGTCTTCATAGCGGATGCGGCCGAAACCGACGTCGATGCGGCCGTCCTTGAGAGCCTGGATCTGGTCCATGGTGGTCATCTCGTGCATGCTGAGATCGACCATTGGGTATTCCGCCCGAAAGCGGCGGATGACTTTCGGCAGCATCCCATACAGCGTCGAGGCAACGAAGCCAATCGACATCCGGCGCTCGATCAGGCCGACGCGCTGGGTCATCGAGGCAAGTTCGGCTGTCTGCGCCAGCAATTGGCGCGCGTGCGCGTGGAAGAAGCGTCCGGCCTCCGTCAGCTTGAGCGGGCGGCTGCCGCGCTCGAATAGCAGCACGCCCAGTTCCTCTTCCAACTGCTGAATCTGCCGGCTAAGAGGCGGTTGCGCGATGTGCAGCCGCTCGGCCGCGCGCGTGAAGTTCAGCTCCTCGGCAACGGCGATGAAATAGCGCAGATGGCGCAGCTCCATATCAAACCCTGTAGGTATGAAACTGATACTAAATCAGTGTTGGACGCAATAAAACACGCTGCGTAATCTGATTTCCAAGTTTATTGCTGTCACTCTGATACCTGGAAAACATGATTCGCTCGATCGAGGCCATTCTAGTGGATGTGCCCACCATCCGCCCGCACAAACTCTCCGTCGCCACCATGCACGTACAGACGCTGGTGCTTGTGCGTGTGTGCTGCGAAGACGGCATCGAAGGCTGGGGCGAAGCCACCACCATTGGCGGTCTGAACTACGGCGAAGAGAGCCCCGAGAGCATCAAGGTCAACATCGATACGCATATCGCGCCGCTGCTGATCGGAATGGATGCGCGCAACGTGGCCGCTGCCATGGCAAAGGTACGCAAGACCATTCAGGGCAACCGCTTTGCCAAGTGTGCGCTGGAGACCGCGCTACTCGATGCACAGGCACGCCGGCTGAACGTGCCGTTGTCGGAATTGCTTGGCGGCCGCTTGCGTGACGCGTTGCCAGTGGCCTGGACGCTGGCCAGCGGCGACACCAAGAAAGACATTGCCGAGGCGGAAGCAATGCTGGCCGAGCGCCGCCATCGCATCTTCAAACTGAAGATCGGCCTGCGTCCGGTGGCAGAGGACGTGGACCACGTGCTGGCCATCAAACGCGCGCTGGGCGATGCAGTGAGCGTGCGCGTAGACGTCAATCAGGCCTGGAGCGAACTCGATGCCGCCAACGGCATCGCTGCGCTGCAGGCCGGCGGCATCGACCTGATCGAACAGCCTGTGCGCGCCGAGAATCGCGCCGCGCTGGAACGGCTCGCCCGCCAGTTCGCCGTGCCGATGATGGCCGACGAAGCCCTGCACGGCCCACTGGATGCCTTTGAGATGGCTTGCGGTGCCAGCGCTGATGTCTTCGCCGTCAAGATTGCGCAGTCCGGAGGGCTGGTGCCGGCCATGCAGGTGGCCGCCATCGCACAGTTGGCAGGCATTGGCCTGTACGGCGGAACGATGCTCGAAGGCGCGGTCGGCACGGCGGCATCCGCCCATGTGTTCTCCACCTTCGGCGAACTGCAGTTCGGCACCGAGTTGTTCGGCCCTTTGCTGCTCACGCAAGAACTGCTGACCGAGCCACTGCAGTACCGCGATTTCATGCTGCAGGTGCCCACCGGCCCCGGCCTTGGCATCCAGATCGATCACGACAAGCTGACGCGCCTGCGCCGGCAATAAGAAGAAAGCACACCCGACACCAAGACAACCCACCAAGGAGACCACGATGTTGTTCCACGTCCGAATGGATGTCCGCCTGCCACCATCCATGCCCGAGCAGGAAGCGGCGGCGCTCAAAGCCACCGAGAAAGCACGTTCGCAGGCGCTGCAGGCCGAAGGCAAGTGGCGCCACCTGTGGCGTATCGCAGGCCAGTACGCCAACGTCAGCATCTTTGACGTGGAAAGCGTCGACGAGCTGCACACGCTGGTCTCTACGCTGCCGCTGTTCCCGTACATGACGATCGAGGTCCAGCCGCTGTGCCGGCATCCGTCATCGATCCGTGACAACGACGCTTGAACCTGAGCGTTCGGCATTTTCAAGGACGGCGAAGGCGCCGCCGACATCCCCAAAAAAGTAAATGGAGACACGCATCATGAGCGTGAACGTTTTTCAGACCAAAGAAGTGCAGGATCTGCTGAGGGCAGCTACCAACCTGGAAGGCAACGAAGGCAATGCGCGGCTGAAGCAGGTCGTGCACCGCCTGTTGTCGGACCTGTTCAAGGCCATCGACGACCTCGATATCACACCGGACGAAGTCTGGGCCGGCATCAATTACCTGAACAAGCTCGGGCAGGACGGCGAAGCCGCACTGCTCGCCGCGGGTATCGGCCTTGAGAAGTATCTCGACATCCGAATGGACGCCGCCGACAAGGCAATCGGCATCGAGGGCGGTACACCGCGCACGATCGAAGGTCCGCTGTACGTCGCCGGCGCCACCGTGCGCGATGGCGTGTCCAGGCTCGACATCGATCCGGACCCCGCCGCAGGCCCCCTGATCATTCACGGCACGGTCACAGGCGAGGACGGCAAACCGCTGGCCGGCGCGCTGGTCGAGTGCTGGCACGCGAATTCCAACGGTTTCTACTCGCACTTCGATCCGACTGGCGAACAGAGCGCGTTCAACCTGCGCGGCGCGGTCAGGACAGGCGCCGATGGCAAATACGAGTTCCGCACGCTCATGCCGGTCGGCTACGGCTGCCCCCCGCAGGGCGCGACCCAGCAATTGCTGAACGGGCTTGCGCGCCATGGCAACCGGCCCGCGCATGTGCACTTCTTCGTCACGAGCAACGGACACCGCAAGCTGACGACGCAATTCAACATCGAAGGCGATCCGCTGATCTGGGATGACTTTGCCTACGCCACCCGGGAAGAGCTGATTCCGCACGTGGTCGAAAAGGCCGGCGGCGCCGCATTCGGTTTGAAGGCCGACACGTACAAGGACATCGAATTCAATGTTGTTCTCACGCCGCTGGTGCAGGGCAAGGACAACCAGATCGTGAACCGCCTGCGCGCTTCGGCGACGGCGTAAGCGCCATCTTGCCCTGATGGAGAGCCACATGTCCGCCTTGATCGACAAAGCCCGGGAACTGGATCATCTGCTATCGACCGCAGTGGTGGATGACAAAGAGGCCGGTATCTTCCGTTGCCGCCGGGACATCTTCACCCACCCGGATCTGTTCGAGCTCGAGATGAAGCACATCTTCGAGAGCAACTGGGTGTATCTGGCCCACGAAAGCCAGATTCCGGGCAACAACGATTACTACACCACCTGGATCGGCCGCCAGCCGATCGTCATCACCCGCGACAAGACCGGGGAGCTGCACGCGGTCATCAACGCGTGTGCGCACAAGGGTGCGATGCTGTGCCGCCGCAAGCATGGAAACAAAGGCAGCTTCACGTGCCCGTTCCACGGCTGGACATTCTCCAACACCGGCAAGCTGCTCAAGGTAAAGGATGAAAAAACCACCGAGTATCCGGTGCAGTTCAACACGAACGGGTCGCACGACTTGAAGAAGGTCGCCCGCTTCGAGAACTATCGCGGTTTCCTGTTCGGCAGTCTCAATGCTGACGTGCAGCCGTTGGAGGCCTACCTTGGCGAGGCGCGGGTGATCATCGACCAGATCGTCGACCAGGCTCCGGAGGGCCTTGAGGTGCTGCGCGGCAGTTCTTCCTACGTCTATGACGGCAACTGGAAGATGCAGATGGAGAACGGCTGCGACGGCTACCACGTAAGCACCGTGCACTGGAATTACGCCGCGACGATGGGGCGGCGCAAGGAAGGCGGCACGCAGGCGGTGGATGCCAACAGCTGGAGCAAATCGGTGGCGGGCGTCTACGGCTTCGAGCACGGCCACATCCTCCTGTGGACCAAGACGATGAATCCGGAAGTGCGGCCCGTCTATGCCCACCGTGACGAAATCAAGGCGCGCGTGGGTGAAATCCAAACGGACTTCATCGTCAACCAGACCCGCAACCTGTGCCTGTATCCGAACGTGTTCCTGATGGATCAGTTCAGCACGCAGATCCGGGTGGTGCGGCCGATCAGCGTCGACAAGACCGAAGTCTCCATCTTTTGCTTCGCGCCGAAGGGCGAGAACGCGACCGATCGCGCGCTGCGCATTCGCCAGTACGAGGATTTCTTCAACGTGTCCGGCATGGGCACTGCCGACGATCTGGAAGAGTTCCGAGCCTGCCAGAACGGCTATGCCGGCACCACCGCGCTGTGGAACGACCTGTCGCGCGGTGCGCCGCTGTGGGTTCACGGCCCGGATGAAAACGCCACCAAGATGGGGCTCAAGCCGCTGATTTCCGGCGAGCGTAGCGAAGACGAAGGCCTGTTCGTTTGCCAGCACGAATACTGGGTGCAGGTCATGCGCGATGCGCTGAAGAAGGAACGCGAAGGGGTGGCGGCATGAGCTTCGATTACCAGAATATCTGCGCGGCCCTGTACCGCGAAGCGCGGCTGCTCGATGACCGCCAGTGGGACGCATGGCTGGAGTGCTATGCAGAAGACGTCACGTACTGGATGCCGGCATGGGATGACGACGATCAGTTGACCGATGACCCGCAGAGCCAGATCTCGCTCATGTATTACCCCGACCGGTGCGGGCTGGAGGATCGCGTATTCCGCATCAAGACCGAGCGCAGCGGCGCTTCGACGCCGGAGCCCAGAACCAGTCACAGCATCACTAACGTGGAGGTCCTGGCCGAGCGCGACGATGAAGTCGACGTGCGCTACAACTTCCACACGCTGAGCCATCGGTACAAAACCACCGACCAGTTCTTCGGCACGATGTTCGTCACCTTGCGCAGAGCCAGTGACCGCTTGCTCATCGCACACAAGAAGATCGTCCTGAAGAACGACTACATCCGGCAGGTGCTCGACGTCTATCACGTCTGACGAGCCCACGTATCAAAGGCAGTGGAGACATTCCATGTCCAGTTTCAAAGTTGCACTGAATTTCGAGGACGGTGTTACCCGTTTCATCGATTGCAAAGCGGGGGAGAAGGTGCTCGATGCCGCCTTCCGCGCCAAGATCAACCTGCCCATGGATTGCTCGGACGGCGTCTGCGGAACCTGCAAGTGCCGCGCCGAAAGTGGACGCTACGATCTCGGCGACGATTACATCGAAGACGCACTGACCGAAGACGAAAAGAACAACGGTCTCGTCCTGACGTGCCAGATGGTGCCGCAAAGCGATTGCGTGATCGCGGTGCCAACCACGTCGACCAGTTGCAAAACTGGCCAGAGCCGGTTTGGGGCAACGTTGTCGAAAGTCGAGCTGCATAACGATGCGGCGGTCGTGCTCGAACTGGATGTCGATGCCACTGCGCCGGTCTTCCTGCCCGGCCAGTACGTCAACATCGACGTGCCCGGCAGCCGCCAGCATCGCTCATATTCGTTCTCGTCAGCGCCTGGAGAAGCGAAAGTCAGCTTCCTCATCAAGAAGATCCCGGGCGGCGTGATGAGCAGTTGGCTGGAAGCCGCGCAGCCCGGCGACAAACTCGACCTGCATGGGCCGCTGGGCAGCTTCTATCTGCGAGATGTGCAGCGGCCGCTGTTGTTCCTTGCCGGCGGCACGGGCCTCGCGCCGTTCCTGTCGATGCTCGAGGTGCTGGCACGCGATAACCCGGATCACAAAGTGCACCTTGTCTATGGTGTGACACGCGATCTCGATCTCGTGCAGGTTGATGTGCTGGAAAGCTACGCCGCCAGGTTGCCAAATTTCAGCTACGCCACCGTCGTCGCCGATGCCGCGTCAAATCATCCGCGCAAGGGCTGGGTGACGCAGCACATTCCAGCCAACGCCCTGAACGATGGCGATGTGGATGTCTATCTCTGCGGGCCGCCGCCGATGGTCGATGCCGTACGCAAGTACTTTGACGACACTGGCGTGAAGCCCAACAGCTTTCACTACGAGAAGTTCACTCCCAACGCGATACCGAAGGCGGCATGAGCATGCAACGATTCTCAGGCAAGACCGTCGTGGTGACGGGCGCGGCGCAGGGTATCGGGCGCGGTGTGGCGATCGGGGCGGCGGAAGAGGGCGCGCAGGTGCTGCTGGTGGATCGCGCGGAGCTGGTCTACGAGGTGCAGGCCGAAATCGCTGCTGCCGGTGACGAGGCCCGCGCGGTCACCGCCGACCTCGAAACCTACGCCGGCGCTCAGCATGCCGTGCAAGCCGCGCTGGACGCTTTCGGCCGCATTGACGTGCTCGTCAACAACGTCGGCGGCACGATCTGGGCCAAACCGTATCAGCACTATGAAGAAGCGCAGATCGAGGCGGAGATCCGCCGCTCGCTGTTCCCGACGCTTTGGTGCTGCCGCGCTGTTCTGCCGCACATGGTCGAGCGCAAGCAGGGCGCGATCGTCAATGTGTCGTCCATCGCCACGCGCGGCATCTATCGGATTCCGTATTCGGCTGCCAAGGGCGGCGTCAACGCGCTCACTGCCAGCTTGGCATTCGAACATGCGGACGACAACATCCGCGTGAACGCCGTCGCCACAGGCGGCACGGAGGCGCCGCCGCGCAAGATCCCGCGCAACGCGGCCCCTATGTCGGAGCAGGAAACCGTCTGGTATCAGGGTATCGTCGACCAGACCATCGCCAGCAGCCTGATGCACCGCTACGGAACAATCGACGAACAGGTGCGGGCAATTCTCTTTCTGGCTTCGGACGAAGCCTCCTATATCACTGGGACGGTGCTGCCAGTGGGAGGTGGGGATTTGGGCTGACCGGCCCGGAACGCCCCAAACAAAAACGGCGCCAATGCGCCGTTCTGTCGTTGTGTGCCGCTGTGGCTTAGCCGATATATGAACCCGATTGGCCGACCACCTTGGCGTTGGCCAGATTGACTTGCCAGCCCTGGCGGAAATAGTTGAGCACTTCGCGCATCAGCGACATGCGGCCAGCGGCCTGGACTTGAGCTTGCCCGGCGAACTTCGGGGTGAAATAGCTTTGTTGCATCATGGCGTTGTTCTCTCTAGGGTTTTCCCGAGTATAGGGTTATCCCTAGGCTTGAGCAATGTCGCAGCCGATACCGCCAGTACATTCTGAATATCACGCACGCCTGATAGGGCGTCTGGGCAGTATCGTCTCGCGAAAAGTGCCTGTTAATCCACTCTTCTAGCGGTTTCGCAAAATTTTTTTGCGCAAAGATGGCCGCAAGACGATGAATGTTCCGCCAAAAAAGATGACTTCATCGCGCTTCATTGCGCAAATAGGTCTCAAAAAGCGCCGATCTGTTCGCTTGTTGTTTGATCGATAGAGCACCTACCATACGCCGCCACGTGCCGGTTCCGTAGAGCAGCATTGCGGGGCCGGCGTCGCTATCTGGAGGTTCGTATGGCGTATCCCCCCATCCCCGTGCCGGCTGACGGCGCGCCCAGCGCCAACACGGCATGGCAGGCGCGTAGCCGTGCGGCCGTCTGGCATCCGTGCACGCAGAATGCGCGGCTCGATGCCATGCCGCCGCTGCCGATCGCACGCGGCCAAGGGCCATGGCTGATCGACTTTGATGGCAAACGCTATCTGGACGGCACCAGCTCATGGTGGGTCAATCTGTTTGGACATGCGAACCCGCATATCAATGCCGCGCTCAAGACGCAACTCGACTCGCTGGAGCACGTGATGCTGGCCGGCGCCACCCATCGCCCGGCGGTGGAACTGGCGGAACGCCTGATCGACCTGACGGGCGGCATGCTGGGGCACAGCTTCTTCGGATCGGATGGCGCTTCGGCCGTAGAGATTGCGCTGAAGATGAGCTTCCACGTGCATCGCAATGCAGGGCAGGGCGCCCGCAACCGGTTCATCTGCCTGGAGCATGGCTACCACGGCGAAACGCTCGGTGCCCTTGGCGTGACTGACGTCGCGATTTTTCGCGACGCATATGATCCGCTGATCCTGCAATCGCACCGGGTGGCATCGCCGGATGCCCGCCAAGCCGCAGCGGGCGAAACCGCGGCTGACGTGGCGGAGCGGGCACTGGCGGCACTGCGCGCGTGCCTCAGTGCCAACGCCGGAAGCATCGCCGCCGTAATCATCGAGCCGTTAGTGCAATGCGCCGCTGGCATGGCCATGCACGACGTGAGCTACCTGCGCGGCGTACGCGCGCTGTGCGACGAATTTGGCGTGCACTGGATTGCCGATGAAATTGCCGTCGGCTGCGGCCGCACCGGCACCTTCTTTGCCTGCGAGCAGGCGGGCGTGTGGCCGGATCTGCTTTGCCTGTCCAAGGGCATCAGCGGGGGGTATCTGCCGCTGTCGATCGTGCTCTCGCGCGATGTCATCTACAACGCCTTCAACGACGATGCCCCGGTGCGCAGCTTTCTGCATTCGCATTCGTACACAGGCAACCCGCTGGCCTGCCGTGCGGCGCTGGCCACGTTGGACCTTTTTGCGGAAGAAGACGTGTTCGCGCGCAACCGCGTGACCGCCGCTCGCATCGCCCAGGGCTTGGCATCGTTGTCGCACGACGCGCGCTTCGCTCATCTGCGGCAGACCGGAATGATCACCGCGTTTGACGTGCATCCGGAGGTGGCCGGCTCGCGTTTTGCCGAACGCTTTGCACTCGCCGCGCGCACGCATGGCCTGCTGCTGCGCCCGATTGGCAACACGGTCTATCTGCTGCCGCCCTACGTGCTGACCGACGCCGAGACCGACACCCTGGTCGAGCGCACCCTGCAAACGCTAGAAGACACGCTCGCCCAAGCCACTGGCGCCCACGAAGGAGAGAACTATGCGATTGCTTGACGACCTACAGGCGGGCCTCGATGCCATCGACGCCGCGCACTTGCGTCGCGTGCGCCGGACAGCCTATAGCCCGACTGATCGCAGCCAGCGCATCAGTGTGCCGGGCGAGGTGCCGCGCGACATTCTTGGCTTCTGCGGCAACGACTACCTTGGGCTCGCCGCTCACCCCGCCTTGGCTGAGGCCGTGGTCGGGGGCGCGCGCGAATACGGCTTCGGCAGCGGCGGCTCGCATCTGGTCAGCGGCCATTCCATCGCCCATGCCCGCCTGGAGGCGCGCATGGCTGCGCTGCAGGCCCCGCACATCCCCGACGCCGATGCGCTGTTCTTCTGCACCGGCTACATGGCGAATCTGGCCGTGGTAAGCGCCATGGCACAGGCTGGTGGCGTCAGCCCGGCAGAAGAATGCACGATCTTCTCCGATGCGTTGAACCACGCCTCGCTCATCGACGGCGCACGGTTGTCGCGCGCGCAGGTCAAGGTCTATCCGCACGTCGATCTGGCCGTGCTGGAGGCGCAACTGGCCGCCAGCACCAGCCGCAACAAGCTGATCGTGACCGACGGCGTGTTCAGCATGGACGGCGACATCGCGCCGCTGCCTGAGCTGCTCGCACTGGCCGAGCGCTTTGATGCGTGGCTGATCGTGGATGATGCGCACGGCCTGGGCGTGCTCGGCGCGAATGGCGCAGGCGTGCTGTCGTACTTCGGGCTGCACTCGGAGCGGATCATCTATGTGGGCACGTTCGGCAAAGCGGCGGGCGGGTCCGGGGCTGCCATCGTGGCGCATCGGATGGTGATCGACTGGCTGATCCAGCGGGCGCGCACGTACATCTTTACGACGGCGACGCCGCCCGCGATCGCCTGTGCGGTAGAGGCGGCGCTCGATGTCATTGCGAGCGAAGAGGGCGCCGAACGCCGCGCCCGCCTGAACCGCCACATCGCGACTTGGAACGCCCGCGCCCAGCGCCTGGCTGCACGCTTTGGCTGGCAGTGGATGCCGTCGCCCACGGCCATCCAGCCGTTGGTGATTGGCGAAAATGCCCCAGCGCTGGCCCTGGCTGCCGCGCTCGAGCGCGAAGGCATCCGCATCGCCGCCATCCGTCCGCCGACGGTGCCGGTGGGCACGGCGCGGCTGCGCATTACACTGTCGGCAGCGCATACTGAAGACGACATCGAACGGTTGGCGCAGGCGCTGGAAGCGGCCGGCCAATCGCTGCATCCGCCTGCCAAGGCTGCTTAGGATCTGTTGCCATCCATGCCTGCACGCTTCGACTGCTTCGTTACCGGCACCGATACCGAGATCGGCAAGACGCTGGTCAGCGCGGCCTTGCTGACCAAGCTGGCCGATGCCGGCTACCGCACTGCCGGCCTCAAGCCGATTGCCGCCGGCACCTTGCCGATTGCCCCTGCGCGCACCAACGAAGACATTGAGCAATTGCGCGTCGCCGCTTCGATCGACTTGCCGCTCACGACAATCTGCCCCTGGCTGCTGGACGCGCCGATGTCGCCGCACCTTGCGGCTGCGCGCGAAGGCCTGACCATCACGCTCCCACCCATACTCGACGCATTTGTGCAGGCCAAGTCGCTGGCGGATGCCGTGATAGTGGAGGGTGTGGGTGGCTTTCGCGTGCCGTTGTCGGACAACTTCGATACCGCGGAGATGGCCGTCGGGTTAGGCCTGCCGGTGGTGTTGGTCGTGGGCCTGCGGCTGGGCTGCCTGAACCACGCCGCGCTCACAGCCGAGGCGATTGCCGCGCGCGGGCTGCGCTTGGCCGGCTGGGTCGGCAACGTGGTCGATCCGACCATGGCAGGGCTTGCCGATAACGTTGCCACCCTGCGCCGCTGGATCAGCGCGCCTCATCTGGGCACCATCCCGCGACTGCCGCATGCCGACGCACGCTTGGCCGCTTCTCACCTCGACATCGCCCCGTTGCTTGCGCAATGAAACGCCGCGCGGGGCTACACTGCGCGTTTCGAATGTGTTTGATGGAGACGGCTGTCATGCGCGCAATGCGTTGGCTGGCAATCATGGGAATCGTGGCCGTAATGGCGGGATGTGCGGCGCTGGAATCTCCGGTGACCAAAGGGCAGCGGCTGATCGGCGATGATCAGGCCACCGTGCAAGCGCAATTTGGTCCACCGCGTGAGACCTATCCGCTCGATGGCGGGACGCGCTGGCTGTATCCGACCCAGCCGTACGGCCAGTTCACCTACGCCGCCGACTTCGACGCCAGCGGCAAGCTGATTGCTTTCAAGCAAGTGCTGAGCAGCCTCGAATTTGCCCAGGCCAAGATTGGCATCTGGACCAAGGACGACGTGCTCCGACATTTCGGCAAGCCGGTCGAAACCGCCTATTTCTCGCGCATGGATCGGCTGGTCTGGTCGTACCGCTTCAAGTCCGACGACGTCTGGCCATCGCTGATGCACTTCTACTTCGACCCGGCCGGCGTGCTGCAACTCACGCAGATCACCCCTGACCCGCTGTACGACCCGGACCGTCCGCGTCTTTTCCGCCGATAGTTGCGTAGTCACCGACCATTGATATGGCGCAACCCGCGTGTGCGCTCAGGGTTCCTCCTGCATTGCACGCCCTGCCCAGCGACCTAAGCTGAACAGCAGGGGAACATAGAAGTGGGGGTGCGCCATGCTGATGCATCGCTGGGTCGATATCGATCCGACCGAAGCCGAACATCATCCGCTGTATGGCATTGCCGGGTGGCTGCCATGGGTGCTCGCCATCGCCATCGCGGGGCCGACCTGGGTGTTTTGGCAAGGGTTGTCGATCGACGCCTTGCAAGTGGCCGGCGCCGATCTCTTCAACGCCGATACGCCGGGCAGCGGGGCCGTCAACCTGACCACGCTGCTGTACCTGATCTCCAGCGTGACGGTGCTGGTGCTGGCCACCACGCACGACAGCGCGTTCCGGCCGGCCGTGATCGTGCATATGGCGCTGTTGCCACCGCTGATCGGACTGATACTGATGGCGGGCGGTGTTCCCGGCGCGCGTGCAACCGCCGTTGAAGGTCTGACGGTTGCAGCAGCGATGGTCGTGACGTGCGGCGTCTACATGCAGTTTTCACGCCGCGTACGTGTCACGTTCGAACATCGTGTTCCGGCGCCGGCCGAATTCGGGCACCGGCACGCGGCAGGGTAAGCCCAGGCATTCAGCTTGGCGCCAGCGACAGCGCTAGAAATAGCTTTGCAGCGCTCCGCGGCGCCGGATGTCCAGCGTCGCGCAGTGCAGTGAGCCGATGAACGGGTAATACCCTTCAAACGCGCACGGAATCGGTTTGAACCCCCAGCGCCTGAGTGCGTCGATCAACGGCGTCTGGCTGGCCTCGACGATGATGCGCTCGCCGTCGAGCGACAGCACGTTCAGGTGAATCCAGTCGCTGAGCAGCCCCTTGTGCGGCACCGGCGTGGCGCTGCCCGGCGGCGCCACCAGCAACTCCCACGATTTGAGCACCGGCGGCAGGCGCGACAGGTCCAGATACTCCGGGTTGACCAACGCACGCCCCTCCGCCAGCGGTACGAAGGTCGAGTCCAGATGGATGGCCTCGGGGTTGATACCGGGCAACACGTGGATGCGGAAGGCTTCCCCCAGATGTCGCTGCAGCCATGCAATGCCGGCGCGGTTGGTGGTGTGGCTCAACTGCGTGAAGAGATCACGGCCGCAGCGCGCAAATTCAGCGGCGTCGAACACCGGCTCGAACTCCGAGACGATGTAGCGCATCGGCTCACCAGGGGCAGGGCGCCGATAGCTCGCGTCGTACAAGGCGTCAGACAACTGCGGTTTGGGAGCCGCCGTCCAGCGCGCACCGGCCTGGAAATATGCCTTGAGCAGCGGCCGATAGGGCCAGATTTCAAAATAACGGGTGCGATCGGCCATCGGCGCTTCAATGATCTCGTCGCCCACCACCAGCATGACGTCGCGCGGGTTGGCTGCGCAGAAGCCGCTTTCCACCGCCCATTCAGGTGTCGAAAACGATTGGCTGGCGGCTGGCGGCTCCGGGCGCCGCACCTTGACGCCTTCGGATTCCAGCAGGCGCACCAGATTGGCCGCCGCGCGACGGCCCGCTTCAACCAACTCGGGCGGATAGGGGTGTCCCTTGCCCCTGCCTGCGGTCAGGTCGCGCGCAATGGCATCCCACTCGCCCTCGGGCACGGTCACGGCATTGACGACGTCCCACGCCGGCAGGATCGCCTCGTCCACGCAGCCGACGATCACCTCCTCCAGCGGGCTCCACTCGTCGACGCTCCAGACCGTGCCAGCCTGCGCACCGAGCACGGCGGTGTCGTGCGGCGCGTTCATTGCGCGGCTCCCATGGCAGCCAGGCGCGTATCGGCCGCAAGCGGTGCGGCCAGCTCGCGGTGACGGGCACGCAGGAAGGCGCCGATGTCGTGGATGTCGGAGTTGGTCATGCGCCGCTTCTTGCTGTCGGTGCCCACATAGACAAGCAGCGGCTGCGCCGGCCCGGACAGATCGGCCAGGCTGCGATACAGCGCGGCCACTTCATGGTCTTCCAGCGCGAAGTGCGTCGCATCTTCCACGCGATCGAGCACGTACAGGTTGTAGGGCAGGATCTTGTTGACGTAGCACAGCTCCATCAAGCGGCGCAGGGTCTGCGGCCGGTCGTTGACGCCACGCAGCAGCACGCATTGGTTGTAGATCGGCACACCGGCTGCGCGCAGCCGCCGGGCAGCGGCCAGCACGTCGGGGTGGTCGACGTCATCGGGGTGGTTCAGGTGCGCGTAGTACCAGAAGTGCGGATGGGCGCTGAAGAAATCCAGCAGCTCGTCGTCAAAGCGCTCGGGCATGGCGTTGAGCGCGCGGCTGTCGATGCGGATCACCTTCAGGTGGGGGATGGCTACCAGCCGGCGCAGCAAGGGCAGCAGTTGCGCATTGGAGATGGCCAGCGGGTCGCCACCGGAAAGCAGGATGTCGGAGATCTCTTGGTGCGCCTCGATGTAGGCAATGCCGCGATTGATTTCCTCGGCGGGCACGCGGCTCTCTCCAAAACCGACCACGTGCTTGCGGAAGCAGAACCGGCAATAGACGAGGCAGCGGTAGGTCAGGATCAACGCCAGCCGGTTGCCGTAGACGTGCAGGATGCTTGGCTCGGGATGCAGATCCGATTCGCCTGTCGGGTCGGAGGTGTAGCCGGGCGCGGTCCATAGCTCGCGGGCATCAGGCAAAAACTGGCGCAGGGCCTCGGGTGAATACTCGCCGCTGAGCACGCGATTGCGCAGGAAGGTCGAGATGGCAAACGGGTAGCGCTGGCTGACCGCATCCATCTCGGCCAATGGTTTGCCGGTGGCTTCGGACAGCAATGTCAGGGTGCGTGTTGCCATAGATCCTCCCAGTGTGGTCAGGCGCCAACGGCGTACTGCGTGTGGCGGGCTCGGGTATATGGGTTGCGCCGCAGAACATCGTCAAAGCGGTCGAGCGCGGTATCGATGTCGGCATCGGTATGGGCCGCGCACAGCGTGATGGCTTCAGGGTGAAAGGGCAGTGCGCTCAGAAAGCCGTACAGCCCGCGCGCCTGCAGGTCGGCCTGGCAACGTAGATGGAACGCCTCGTCCCATTGGGCCGCGATCTCGGGCAGACTCGACGGCAATCGGTCCAGCCCGAGGTAAAGCCCGATGCGGCCGCCGCAGCCATTGACCACGGCAGGCACGCCATGACGCGCCAGCAACTCACGCAGGCCGTGGATCAGCCGCCGTTGCAGGTGCTCAAGATGCGCGTGGAAACCCGGCGCGGCGGTGGCTTCCAAGGCCGCCAGCGCGCCCGCGACGTTGAGGATGCGGCCGGTGCTGGTGCCGCTCATCTCAACGTTGCCGACCGGAGTCAGTCCATCCATCCACGCCTGGCGGCCCACCACCGCGGCAATCGGCATGCCGCAGCCGAGCGCCTTCCCCAGGCATGTCAGATCAGGGGTCACACCCAAGCGCGCCTGTGCCGTGCCGGGCGCCACCCGAAAGCCAGTCAACACCTCATCGAAGATCAGCGCGATGCCGTGCTGGGCCGTCAGCGCACGCACGGCTGACAGAAACGTCGCAGATGCCGGAATCACGCCAAGGTTGAAGCAGATCGGCTCCAGGATCACCGCCGCGATCTCATGCGCACGGGCCTGCAGGCAGCGGGCAAACGCATCGGTATCGTTAAACGGCAGTGTGAGGCAAGCCTCGCTAAAGGCAGGTGGAATGCCGGCGGAGGCGGCGATGCTCTCCAGGCTGCCGTCTCCGCGCCGCAGGCCAAGGCGCGGGGCGCCATCGGTGCCGAACAGCAGGTTCTCGTGCAGGCCGTGGAAATGTCCTTCGAACTTGACGATGCGATGCCGGCCAGTGCGCGCGCGGGCCAGACGCACGGCAAACATGGTCGCTTCGGTTCCGCTATTTGCAAGGCGTACTCGCTCCGCACAGGGAATGCGCTCGCACAGGCGCTCAGCCAGTTGAATGTGGCGCTCGGTTTCCACTTGCAGCAGAAAACCGCCTTCCTGGAGCACCGAAGATAATGCCGCGCGCAATGCAGGTGGATTATGTCCGAGCAGCAATGCGCCCCAGCCAAGCTGGAAATCCAGATGCTGATTCCCGTCCAGATCAATTAAATACGGGCCATGGGCATCACGAAAATATCGCGGGCCACCAGGCAGGATATTCCAACCATTGGACACCCCTCCCGCCAGCACCTTGGCGGCACGCTGGCGGGCACCCCCCTCGCTTAGGTTTGCCATCTCTTTGATGAGTTCGTGACATTGTTTTACTCATCGTAGAGAGGCATTCACGCGCCCGCAAATCGATTCAATAACGGGTTTACGCTTAACGTGATTACACCGAGAAAATTACCGTGATCTTTATTTTTGGAAGATCAAAATTGCATAGAAATTAGATCTCAACCGATCCGGCAAATATCACCCACAGGCCGCGGCTTGTTGACCAGCGTCACCATCACGTAGCTCATGATGGTCAGCAAAAACCATGCGCCGAGCTTGGCTGTAGACACCATCTCCCACGCCTGCAACTGGTTCGGATAGAGCCACGTGCGCGTGAACGTGCCAATGTTTTCCGCCAGCCAGATGAACAGCGCCACCAGCGTGAAGCCCAGCAGGAACGGCATGCGCCGGTGCACCCGATCGATGCGGAAGTGAATCCAGCAACGCCGGAACGCCATGGCAATCAGCGCCATCAGCAGGTAGCGCAAATCCCACCAGTAGTGGTGCAGGAAGAAGTTCACGTAGATGCCCAGCGAGAGCAGGGCTGTGACGATCAGCGGCGGATGGTGCGAGAAACGCAGGTCGAACTCGCGCCACGCCCGCGCGATATAGCTCCCCACCGAGGCATACATGAAACCGGTAAAGAGTGGCACGCCGCCGATGCGCAGTACCGACGCCTCCGGGTAAATCCACGAGCCGACCGCCGTCTTGAATACCTCCATGCCCGTGCCGGCGGCATGGAACATCAGAATCACCTTGGCCTCGTCCCACGTCTCAAGCTTCAGCCGGAGCAGGGCGATCTGGATGATGACCGCGGCGATGGTCAGCGCGTCATAGCGGGCGATTGGCGCATCGGCCGGATACCAGAGGTGCGTGCCGATCAACAGGGCGACCATCAGCCCGCCGAACAGGCACGCCCATGCCTGCTTGATGCCGAAGACGACAAACTCGTGCAGCGCCGCCGCTGCCCGCCCATGGCGAGCGGCCCAGGTGCCGGTCAGGTCTCGCCAATACGTAAAACGGGCCCGCAGGCCCGCTCGTACCGAAACAGTTTCCGCCGGCATTCAGTCGATGGGTGCAAAGCGCGGCACCCGCCGGCCGTCGACTTCCACCATCTCGTGGAACATCGTCGACGGACGCGTCCAGATGGTGCCATTGGCGGCACGGTAGACCGTCATCTTGACGGTGGGATCAGGCTCGTACGTGGCCTCGCACAGCCACTCGTACTCTCCGCCCTTGTAGTGTCGGTATCGGCGCGCCTGCGTGTTCTTGTTGTTGTCCATGACGCGCTCAATGGTGCGTGGGCTTGTCTTCTTCGTCCACGTACGGCGTGTGTTTGCCTTCCTGCGTCTGCGCGCCGAGCTTGGCGTTCTCCATCGCTTGCTGATACGCCAGCATGGCGGCGGCCACGGCTTCAGGCTCGCCATTGAAGGAGATCACGCTCTCGCCACAGTTCGGGCATTCACCGCCAAAGATGGCGTGGATGCCAGGCATGTCGCGCGGCTCCACCCCTTCGAACTCGGCAAAGGCGGTCTGGCAGGCGCCGCAGACCAGCTTTTCAGGACGCAGTGCGTCCAGCCGGGCATGCGCCTTTGAAATGCGTTCGGCTTGCGTGCCGCGTCGTTTGGCTTCGCCCATGGTGTCCTTCCTGCTTTCAAGTGGAACTTCGGATGATCGTAGGCAGGATCATACCTAACGGCGCGGCCCCTACGGCAGGTTCCGCACCGACTGGCTCACTCTTCCGCCAGTTGCTTCAGCGCAGCGAGGACATCAGGAAAATCGGATGTCATCATGGGCCCGAACTCGGATGCGGCCGGCCCGGTGATCTCGGTGCGATAGACGCTCCGCGTGTTGCCCGACGGCAGGCTGACAAGCTGATGGTCAACCAGCACGCGCGTGCCATCGACAACCGTTTCGTCGACGAAGCTTTCGTTTGGCCGGACGTCCACGAGCGTGCTGACGAATGGGGCCTGCCCAGGCGGTTGCATGGTGAACTGCGTGCCGGGAGCAAACGGCCCATGCAGTTCGATGCGCTCGATGCCGGCATTTCAGTCCCCCCTGAGGTCAACCTTGGCGAGCGGCTCCCAGATGCGGGCAGGGGAGGCTGTCGTTTCAATGGTGGCCTCGTGAATCCACTTGAGGGGCTCCGGGGTGTCTTCGATCGCCCCGGCACGAAGACCGTGCCGAGCGACGCTGCCACGGTATGGCCAGTCGCCTACCCGGCTGCAAGGCGTAGAGCCGAGCCCAGCAAGCTCGAACGACGGCCGCAACAGAGTGCGACGGGTTTGGCGTGCCGGCGTGACTGTCGTCAACCTGCCAGCCCTGTCGCGGCTGCTATAGTACGGCCCCTTTTCGCCCACCCCGACCGGGAGCCATCATGTCCACGATTCCAGCCTGCCCGAAATGCGCTTCGGAAAACACCTACCCGGACGGCGACCTCTTCATCTGCCCGGACTGCGCGCACGAATGGAGTGCATCGGCACCGGCAGAAGAAGTGGAAGCCGAGCCCGTCATCAAGGACGCCAACGGCAACGTGCTGAACGCTGGTGATTCGGCCACCCTCGTCAAAGACCTGAAGCTCAAGGGCGGGTCGGGCACGCTCAAGGCTGGCACCAAGATCAAGAACATCCGCTTTGTCTCGGGCGACCACCCGATCGATTGCAAGATCGACGGCGTGAGCTACCTGCTCAAGCCGGAATTCTTGAAGAAGGCTTGAGCGGAGCCCCCGCAATCCGCTAGCGCGCCGGGCAGGCCGCTGCGCTCACCGCCTCGGCCTGCCGGGCCAGACGCAGACACAGCGGAAACGCCACGCATCCGAAGGCCGCCACGCACGCCACAAACGCCGCCAGTGCGGAAACCGTGCCGGGCAGTGCGGCCACGATATAGATGGCCGCCGACCCGGCCATCAAGTGCATCGCCCCCATCAGGCCCGAGGCCGCACCCGCCGTGGCCGGGAAGCTCGTCACGCCGCCCGCGAACGACAGCGGCACCAGGAAGCCATTGGCCAGCGTGATGATGGAAATGGCAAAGATCACTGGCCAGGGCGTGCTTACGCCAGCCAGCGCCACGCCCACCAGGCACACCGCGCCGAGCGCGAAGAACGCATAACCGACGCCAAGCAGGCGATCCAGCGCATACCGGCCCGCAAAATGCCGTGACACAAGGTTGCTGAAGATATACGTGACCGACAGGCTGATGTAACACGTGCTGGCCGCCTTCGGCCCCAGGCCCATGTGTTCAAGGATCACCGGGGACGCCGCCAGGTATCCAAGATAGGCGGCATAGGCGACGCACAGGTTGAGCGCATACGTCCAGAAGCGCGGTTGACCCAGCAGCATCGGGTAATTGCGGAACGTGATGAATGCGCTGCGCTGCCGGCGCGCCTGCGGCATGGTTTCCGGAATGTAGGCCAGCATCAGCACCACGGCCGCCCCCCCGAGCACCGCCGTCAGCAGGAAGGGCGCGCGCCACGACACATAATCGGTCAGATAGCCGCCCACCCATGGCGCCAGCGCGGGCGATGCCCCGACGATGGGCATGATGGTCGTGAAGATGCGCGCAGCTCGTTTGGCATCGAAGATGTCGCTGATGATGGCGCGGCCGATCACCATTCCGGCGCCCGCACCCAGTGCCTGGAAAATGCGGGCCAGCCCGAATAGCGTCACGTTGGGCGCCAGCGCGCAACCGATCGAGGCCAGCGCATAGACCGCCATGCCGCCAATGACCAGGCGGCGGCGCCCATAGGTGTCGGACAGGGCGCCATACACCGCCTGCGCCAGCGCCAGCCCGATCACATACACGCTGAAGGTCTGCTGCAACGCGGTGATCGGGGCGTCCAGCGCGCGAGCGGCCAGTGGCATGCCCGGCAGGTTGATGTCGGAGGCGACCAGGCCCGAGGCGCTCAGCAAGACGAGCGTAGTCAGCAAGATGCCCTGAGGAATGGCTAGGCTGGGCCGGTGAGTGGCGGAGTCCATTTCGAGTCCTTTCGCAGTCGTTGCGATGTTGCAGTGCAGTGACTGTAGGCTCCGCCATATAATGCCGTCCAAGACTGAATTTGGCAGACTTGATGCAATCTAGGACTGAATATGGAGCTACAGCAACTCCGATACTTCGTCGCCGTGGCTGAGACGGAAAACGTCGGGCGTGCCGCCGAGCGCCTGCATATCTCGCAGTCGCCGCTCTCGCGCCAGATCCGTCAGCTCGAAGACCACCTTGGGCTGCAGCTCTTCGAGCGCGTCAAGCAGCGTGTGCGCCTGACCACAGCGGGGCGCGAGTTCCTTGGGGAAGCACGCAACCTGTTGGCGCAAGCCGAACGCGTGGAAGAGCAAGCACGCCGGGCGGGCAGGGGCGAAGCCTGCTCACTCGGTATCGGCTATTGCGAAGGCGTGATCCACAGCGGGCGGCTGCCGGCCGCCTTGCGCCGGTTCCGAGCGGACTATCCGCGTGTGAATCTGAGGCTTTCCACCATGCGCTCGGGCGAGCAGGCCGATGCGCTGGAGCATTCGGCCATCGACCTGGGCTTCGTCTACAACCTGCCGAAATCGGCCGACACCCTGGCCAGCCGCCTGCTCTCGCGCGAACCGTTCGTGCTGGTGGCAGCCGTTGACCATCCGCTGGCCGCCGTGCCGACCGTCACGCCGCAAGACCTGGACGGCCTGCCGTGGATCGCGTTTCCCAAGGCGCTCAACCCGATGGGGCGAGCGCGCTTGCTGGAGGCGTGCGAATCATCCGGTTTCCAGCCGGATATCCAGTTCGAGGCGCCGCAGATCTCGATCATTCTGGGGCTGGTCAGCGCCGGCCTGGGGGTGGCCGTGATGCAGGAGAGCATTCAGCGCCTGAATCCGCCCGGCGTGGTGTTCAAACGCCTGGATTGGCTGCCGCTGTCGGTGGAAGTCCATCTGCTGTGGCGGGCCCAGGCGCGGAGTGCGGCGCTGTGCAACTTCATGAATGTGCTTGATTTGCAGGCATAGCGCGCCTTTCAGCCGCGGCCCTGTTCCCATCCAATTGGGCGCGTTCTGTATCTGTTCGCCCGCTCATGCACTAAGGATGATTTCCCACTCCATCCTTCGTGATCATCATGGATACCAAGCTACGCGAACTGGGCATCGAACTTCCCCCTGTGGCGCCGTCAGCGGGCAACTTTCTGCCTTACGTCATCAGCGGCAACCACCTCTATCTCTCAGGCAAAGGAATGCCCCGCCGAGACCTGCCGCCAGGAAGCAGGGTGCCCAAGGTAGGACGGGAAATCAGCCCACAGGAGGCCAATGCCCATGCCAGGGAAATCGCCATCTATTTTCTCGCCCTGATCAAAGCCGCTTTAGGTGATTTCGATCGGGTGGCGCGCGTCGTTAAGGTGCTGGGGATGGTCAATGCGGTGGAAGACTTTACCGAGCACACGGAAGTCATCAACGGCTGCTCTGATCTGCTGGTTCAGGTGTTTGGCGCGAAAGGGCAGCATGCGCGCTCGGCTGTCGGCGTCGGCTCTCTGCCCAAAGGCTTTGCCGTGGAAATCGAGGCAATCGTCGAAATCAGCACGCCCAAGTAGGTTGGGGTAGCAAAAACGCGCCGGGTAGTTGTCATGCCCCAAGCCACATCTGAGGCGCTGTCGTAAGCACCGGCGGGCGCTCGGGCAAAAAGGGCGGGCGAACCCAGGCAAGCCCTGACACCGATGCTGCAACATCGGCGCCAGCAGGCCGTTGTGTGCCTGGCTCGCCCATAAAGTCAGCGTTGTTGGTCTGAATGTTCCGGCGTGTCCGCTGCGCTGGTAGCGGGCGAGTTGGCGGCCGCGGCGCGTCTGAACATAGCGCTCAGGAATGCGCGCGCAGACCAGACGCCTTGCTCATAGTTGCTGAGCGAGCTGCTAGCCGGAGAATCAACGGGTGTCGAGATCGAGCGGGTCATCGGGCTTTCCTTTCATGTGATGAATGGAAATGCGCCCAACCCAGGGGAGGGGTGGGCGAGCACAGGCAAGCTGGAAAACCGATGCGTAACAGTCGGCGCGGCCGAAGCCGCTCATGCCTGGCTCGCCCCAAGAAGGAGACGAAGCCAAGCCATAGCAGTCGAGGGCGAGAACCTATGCTCGGTTCTCACCCGTTACGCACGAGGTTTCCAGGCCTCGATCGCTTTCTCTATGGCACTGAAAGCGATGGCGTCGAGTGTACTGACAGCCGCTTCGTCGGAGCAAGTGCGCAACTATAAATCAGAATTGTGGAAGCTTTCCTGGAAACCCAGTGCCCACGCGGTGCGCGGTCGTTTGAGCAGCCTTCCGCATCCACAACAATTGACGGTTTGCGCCGGTGCGCGAACCAGGGTCATTCATCCATCAACCGAACCCTGACCTTCTTGCCCTTCACCGTGCCCGCGTTGAGCTTGCGCAGCGCGTCGCGTGCAATGCCGCGCTCGACTGCCACGTAGGTCGAGAATTCAGTCAAGTTGATCTTGCCGATCTGGTCGCCGCGAAAGCCCGCGTCGCCGGTCAGCGCTCCGAGCACATCGCCGGCGCGGATCTTGTCCTTGCGTCCGCCGAGAATCTGCAGCGTCTCCATCGGCGGCAGCAGCGGCGCATCGCTGCCGGCGTCGAGCTCGTCGAGTTGGTGCCATTCGACCTCGCGCCCGAGCGCCTGCTCGATACCGCCGACACGCCCCATCTCGTCCATGCTCGCGAGGCTCAGCGCCCAGCCGTCCTGATCGGCTCGGCCCGTGCGGCCAATCCGATGCACGTGCACTTCAGGATCAGGCGTCACGTCGACGTTGATCACGGCTTCGAGCTGCGCGATGTCGAGTCCGCGCGCGGCAACGTCGGTCGCAACGAGCACCGAACAGCTCCGGTTCGCAAACTGGATCAACACCTGATCGCGCTCGCGCTGCTCAAGTTCGCCATGCAGGGCGAGCGCATGAAAGCCCTGGGCGTGCAGCACATCGAGCAGATCGCGGCATTGCTGCTTCGTGTTGCAAAACGCAAGCGTGCTGATCGGGCGATAGTGCTTCAGAAGCCGCCCAACCGCATGCAGCCGCTCGTCTTCAGTCACCTCGTAGAAACGCTGGCGAATCTTGCTGTCATCGTGACGCTCTTCAAGCTTCACTTCCTTTGGATTGCGCAGGATCTGCCGACTCAGCTTCGCGATCCCGTCCGGGTAGGTCGCAGAGAACAGCAGCGTCTGCCGTTCAGGCGGGCACTGGCGCACGACCGTTGCAATGTCGTCGAAGAAGCCCATGTCGAGCATTCGGTCCGCTTCGTCGAGCACGAGCGTCCTGAGTGCGCCAAGTGCGAGATTGCCGCGTTCGAGGTGGTCCATGATGCGCCCCGGCGTGCCGACGACGATATGCGCGCCGTGCTCGAGGCTCACCGCCTGCGGACGCATTGGCGTACCGCCGCAAAGTGTCAGCACCTTCACGTTTTCTTCAGCGCGTGCGAGGCGGCGGATTTCCTGCGCAACCTGATCAGCGAGCTCACGCGTCGGGCAAAGCACCATCGCCTGCACGTCGAAACGGCGTGCGTCGAGCCGCGCGAGCAGCGCGAGCGAGAACGCCGCAGTCTTACCGCTGCCGGTCTTCGCCTGCGCAATCAGGTCGTGGCCCGCGAGCGCGATCGGCAGGCTCGCAGCCTGGATCGGCGTCATGTTGACGTAACCGAGCTGCGTGAGATTCGCAAGTACGGCAGGGGCTAGCGCCAGGGTGCTGAAGGTGGGGGCAGTCGCTTCGATGGTCATGTCGTTGTGTTGGGTCAATTGATCGGCCGGCCTTCGAGCTGCTCGTAGACAACCGTGCCGTCGTCGGCTTCGAAGCGTTCGACGTAGTTTCGTGCGCCGCATAGCGCGCAGCGGAACAGCAAGCCCTGGCCTTCATCCTTGATGACGACGTCGGGCAGGTCCCACTGCGTGCGGCAGCTCTGGTTCTTGCAAGTGAACACGGTTTTATGTGGGTGAGTTCGTTTGGGCACTGTTGGTGATGTGGAAGGTGGATAGGGGACGCATCCGGCAATGGTAAATATTCCCCATACAAACCGCGCCAGGGTACACGGAGCGTTTCAACTGCGGCACCTTGCATTATCAATTTAACATAATACTTGTTATGTGATCCATAGTGCACAAATGCGGTTTCATTGCGAATGCTGCGTCCACGTGACGCGCGGCCGCAATCTGTGCTTGAATCGGCACCTGATTGCCCAGGAACCGACCTTCCATGACCAGCTACAAAGACATCGTCAAACAGATTGCCGCCCTCCAGAAGGAAGCTGACGCTCTCAGGCAGCAGGAAATGCAAGCGGCAATCGTGGATATTCGCGAGAAGATCGATCTGTACGGGCTCACGGCATTGGATCTCGGCTTCAAGGGCGATGGCACGGCGAGAAGCAAGCCCCCGGCCAAATACCGGGATGAGGCGGGTAATTCCTGGACGGGACGTGGCAAGAGGCCGGGATGGCTGGTTGCCCATCTGAGTGCTGGCCGCCAGATCGAAGAGTTTCTGACCGCCTAATGTGATCTGGCTGCCGAATGACGTGGGCGCCGGCACCGCCTTCTCGTTGACAAGGGCTTCTTCGCGGCTAGCTTGGTCCAAGAAGACATATGCCCTCCCCTGTGGAGGCGGGGTTTCGGCGAAGCCGAGATGTGGTCGAAGCTGTACTTCAGTATATAGCAGGCCGTAAATTGCGATGGACACACTTTGGCTGAACAATCCGGAACGCGCTTACGCTGATTGGCAGGAGCGGGAGGCCGAAGGCGTCGACGGCCAGCACTTCTCTGCACGCTCGCGTGCCCAGCATCAGGCGATGTTCGAGAAGTTCCTGCGCTACCTTCGCGAGACGGGCCGCGACCTGGCCAACTACGGAGATGAGCACGTAGCGGCATTTTGTGAATCGGTCGGCGCCCGATCGGCCGCGACAAGGATGCGGTACCTGAAGCTCCTTGACCGCGTCGGCCGGCAACTCGTGCGCGCCGATGTACGCGTGTCAAATCCGGCTTCGGAGCAGTTGCGCACGGGCCATTGGCCTGATGAGGATCAGCCCCTGTTCCTCCCCGAAGACAAGGACGCACTGCTCCAGGCCTACACGCAGCCGGCGCCCGATGACGGATTGCGAGAAATCCGAGGGCGTGCGGTCGTAGCGCTCTACCTGGCGACCGGCGTGACACTGTCGGAAGGCATTGCCACTGAGCTTGATGACCTGCAGCTCGATGCCACTCTGCCCTACCTGCACATCAAAGCGAAGGCGGCGCGCGGTGCTCGAACGGTCCCCATCACACCATTCGCAATACCGGCGTTGCGGACGTGGCTCACCCGACGGGCAGCAGAGGGTACCCAGGGCCGAGCCTTGCTCACTTTGCACACTGACGGGGCGCGGATCAATGAGGCTAGTGTCGGGCGAATCGTTAAAGCCGCACTGACCACGATCGATTTCGTTGCACCCGATATGAGCCCGCGCGTCCTGCGCAATACGGTCTGCCGGCGCCTGCTCCTCGATGGCGTCGACTATGTCGAAGTGAACCGAATCCTGGGGCTCTCCAGCGTTCGCACTGTCGATCGGATTGCCGCGACCATTGAGCGCTGAACAGTCCGCCGATTCGCCAGACATCGAACTGGCATTGTTGGTCGAGAATACCGCCGCCTACCCGCACCCCACCGACGACCACCGGAGGCGGCCGAATCATCAGTTCGGGCGAAACTCCATGGTCGCCAGCCTCTCATAGGCTGGCCCCTCCGCCGGCGACCGACTGACAAACAGAGAGACGCTGCCGAACTGCAGGTGCGCGCCATCGAGCGCCCGGGCGGCATTGTCCACCGCGGCCAAGCATCGCGCAGATGCCGCATGTACGCCAACTCTCGCGAGCGTGACATGCGGGTGAAATGCTCGAGTTTCCGCGCGATAGCCGGCCGCGCGCGCGCGGGCCTCCAAGCGCGTCGCCATATCCTGCGCCCATATGGCGTACTTCGCGGTGACCACGATCACACGGGGGTGCGCTGGCGCTGGCCAGATTGCAACGCCGTCGATCGGCAGTGGCGCTGCATCCCGGGCGAGCACGTCGAACTGCTGCAGCGTGCGCTTCCAGTGCTGCACCTGATCCTCAGGCGTTGCCCCCAAGAAGCGTAGCGTTGCGTGCCATTGTTCCGGGGGTAGCCAACGCGCCCCACTCCAGTGAACGTCCCGCAGACAGACCTGCGCGCGCCGCAAGACCGCAACCGTCTCGGGCGTGGGATCGAGCGCAATAAACAGACGGAAGTTGGACATGGCCAAGCTGCGAAAGCGTGCTGACACGAGGCGGCTTTGGGGCTAAAGCACGGCGCATTGACAACCGATTGCTCTTGTCAGAATAGGTCAGACAGGCAACGGAACGAAGGCGCTCCGTGCCCCCACCCTTGTAACCAGGATGCCCATGAAGCGATTTGCAGCCGCTCTTATTCTCATGCTCGCCGCCGGCGCCTCCAGTGGCATTACTGTTGCGTCCTACGGCGACAACTCGATTGCAAACACCGCCGATACCGTCGCTGATCTGATCCCCAATGACCTCGGCCAGGTGCTAGACGCCGCCGATCTGGTGATCGTCGTCGAGTACGACTCCACCGCGCTCGGGTCGGGTCTGGTCTGTCACGCCACGGCCGGCATCAGCCTTCGCCCCGAAAGCGACTCCACTGCGCGAGTGCCAGCGCTGCGGGCGGTCCACACTGTGCTCAAGCGTGATGTCGTGCCGGATGATGCGACATCCAGGGGCAAGTGCACGGTTGAAGCTGTGCGGGCGGCTGTCAAAACGCTCACCGAATTCCCCGTTGAGGTGCTTCTGCGCGGCAGTAACGCGTCAGTCGCCGATCGGAGTCGACGGCAGCTAGCCAAACCTGCGTTGATCATCTGATCTGCACGCCCCGGTAGGCGGCCACAATACCCAAACGCATCCGCGTGTAGCGGTTGATTCCGGTTCGCGCGTTGATCGCGTGCCCACCGTTTGCGTTTGGTACGACCCGATGGCAGAATCGTCGTGGGCGCGCATCGCCGCCTGGGCTCCCAGCCCAAGTTTTGAGCGGCTTAAACTGGTACGCATTCACCTCTTCTTTCCGCGTCGCATGATTGTCAAGGCGGCGGACGCTAAACGCTCAACGTTCGCTGTGCTCTGAGAGACAACCATGGACCAGTTCTCCCGCTGGAGCGGCGTCGCGCACGCGCTCCTCGTCAAGCACGTACCCAAAATCAAGCTCGGCCAAGTGCATCAGCTTCTCGCTGCCTGTGTTGGCCATCGAACCTACGCGTCTTTGCGCGCTGCAGATCTCGCGACCCTGAATCAAACGCGGCCGCTCTATGTCCTGTTCGACGAAGATGCGGGGCTTGCCCGAGCGACAGACCTCGGACTTCCTGTGTCTCAAGCGCTGTGGCGAGAGGCCACAATGGCGCTTCGTCCAAGCGGTATTTCTCCGTTTTGGCTGACGACGATAAGTGGCATGCACCGTGCCGCAGAACTCACCTTCGAAGACACGTTCGATTCTCGGCTACATGACATGAAGCGATTGGCTGGTTTTCCAGACGGCCAAAGGGCAACTGCTTGCCGCTGTCATTCCGCCGAGAATGACGTTCCGGATAGTCTGAGATTTGATGTTGAAGGGGAAGTCTACGCATTCAATCAGGAAGAATCGCTCGCGGTACCGGTGATCGCTATCGTGGAGTATCCCAAAGTCGGCCGACGAATGTACGGGAATGGAGCTCTTGCTTCGGTCGAACAGCATGGAGAGCCGAGGACACGCGCACCGGATGAAGATGACGATGGCGGTGAGTTCTACTGGATGTCAGAAGGCTGATGGAGCGCTGACGGCTCTTAGATGCTCTTGACCCAGTCTTGAAGCTTCTGGCTCCGCTTCCAGCGGTCAAACCAGTTGGTCTCGCAAGCTACGCGCAATGTAGGCTCGAAAAAAAAGAGCCCCGAAGTTCGGGGCTCTTTCGCAACTGAGGCTATTCCGTTCAAGCAGCAGCAAGTTCAAGCTCTTGTTGGGCCTTGCCGGCATGTCGCCACGCCTCTTTCGCAGCAACCGGCAGCACGCCATACGCCACCGACGATGAAAGCACGGTCTGTATGTCGTACTCAAGAGTCCATCCCCGCCGATCCTTGAACGCGGTTCGGCGAGCAATTTCATCGTGCTCTGCGCGCTGCGAGTGTGAGAGTTGCAGGCAGCCGTACTGCCGGTACCAGCGGTAACCAGCAATCACTTGGCCTGGCGCCACACCTGCATCGTGCATCTGCAACAAACGGTCCAGTTCGAAATCCTCGATGAGAGCTGCGCTTTCTGCGTCAACACCAAATTGCGACGCTGTGACAGCGTCAAGGATATGCCGCCCCTTTGCGTCGATCACGAGCTGTGGCTCACATGCGGCTCCCTCTGTGAGCGCTGCGACATACGGGTCTCGCAAACCTGACCATTCGCTCCTGTTAGCCGAAGCATCCCAGTCGTCGCCGACGAAGAGGAACTTGGCCTCGGGTATCGCAGTGGCGGGCACCGGTGCAACATCGGGGATGTCGTAGCGAACGCCACGCTCAAACACGTCTCGAAAATCGGCCCATGCAGCAAACGGTTTGGCCAGCCCATTGAGAGACTGCATTGCATCAATCGCGATGATCATCTCACTGGTCAAAAGCTGGAACTTCGGTGGCTCGCCGGCGCGGCGCGAACGCTGTTGCTCGTCGAAGTCCAGTTGGAGCATGTACCGGAACATCTCACGCAGCATCCGTGGATGGTAGGTATCCGGTTGGACCTTGATGTAGCCAGCCCTGATCGTTCAGGCCTATCCAATGCCTGCGGCTCCAGTCAAACCGAGTATTGCGGATGAACCTGTTGAGGCGCTGCAAGCCGGCCGCATAGGCATACCGCTCGTCGTACTCCACCATGTTGGCCAGGCTCTTGTCTTCAGCCATTTGGCAGACGTGACATCCAAGGCGAGCGCCGCACTTGCCCTGCTTGCGCGCACTTCCCTCAAGAATGGCGTCCGCAACCACTGCACAGCTTGTACCCACGGAGTGGGCGTAGATGCGCTTCGTGTCTTCGAAGTCGGAGTAGCCGGGCAGCTCCCCGCTGCTGTACAGCGCAATCGCCTCCCAAACGTCTTCGGTCGACCAATCCGAGATCGGACTGAGCACCAGCTCGCCTTCCTTGTTTCTGACCGGATGCTCATGAGACTCGCCGCGAGCGGTCATGTTGGCCGCCCGTCGGGCGCTCTCATCAAATCGCGTCCCGATGCACGTAACAAGCTCCGGAACACCAGCCTTCTCGATCGCCTTGAACAGCTTGCGACGATACGCAATGGCAGGCCGCAGTTTGAGATCGGTACTGCAATCGCCGTGAGTGCCGGGAAAACTCGGCAGGGCTCGACCGGACAACACCTTGACCTGGAACGTCGACGCCAGGGCGAGGGATGGCCGGGATTCGTAAAAAATCCGCCACATCCGATCTAAGGTGCTGATTTGAAAAGAAAATAGGTCATAGGATCAAGCGGTGGAGCGCGCCTCTATGGATTCAAGGGGCAACGTACACTTCAAAAACATACACCTTCGCAATTGGCCGTACGGCCACCGACCCTGCTCTCAGTGAGCCACACTGGTATCACCTGACGCCTGCGGTGCACGTTCCAGGGTGTCCGCCGAAATCAGTTTGCGCCCATACAGCATTCCCGGCACCAGCACGCTGGTTATCGAAACAAGACGCGCATACGAGCGACAAATTGAACGCATTCTTTGAGAAGATAGACTCCGATCTTTTGAAGAACACTGGCGTGCATGACCGATTTGACAAGAACGCTCATTGAGCGATGGAAAGCTGACAGGGACGGGACATATCAGACGTGGTTTCTCTGGCCGGAGCGCCTCAAGAACTTCCGCTCCATTCGGCGCGGCATCGGCGCGGTCGTCAATGAGATTCAAGCTGGGACATTCGGCAACGCCTATCGCGGGTCCCCCCTCGAAACCGTGGTCTCCTCGATTGCAGAGCAGCGCCAGATCTTCAAGGGGGCGGACCATGCCTTCCTCTGGAAGCCCAAACTGCGCATCCCGGACATCTATGAGAATGCCGATCTGTTAACGCGCGAGCAGAATTGACCCACCTGGCGGGGTGATTTGCATCGAAATTTGACCCACGTGATTGAATGTTCTGCTCATTTTTTGAGCAGGGGATACGGAGGTGATCACGGTGGGCATGTTGGCCAAGATCAGGCGGATGTATTTCCGCGAGAAGGTGCCGTTGCGGGAAATTGCACGGCGAACGGGGTTGTCCCGGAACACGGTGCGGTCGTGGCTGCGAGAGCCAGAAGCGACGGAGCCGAAGTACCCGAAGCGGGTCAGTCCGAGCGTGGTGGACGAATGGGCGGGGCAGCTTGAGGAATGGCTGCGCACCGACAGCCATCGTCCGAAGCGTGAGCGCCGCACGGCGCGCTTCATGTTTGAAGCGATCCGGGCACAGGGCTACAGCGGAAGCTACACGCGGGTGAGCGAGTTCGCTCGGCGCTGGCGAGAGCAACAAGCCCAGGCTCCCCGACGCAAAGCGTTCGTGCCGCTGGCCTTCGAGCCAGGTGAAGCGTTCCAGTTCGACTGGAGCTGCGAGTATGTCTTCGTCGGCGGGCTGCGCCGACGTCTTGAAGTCGCCCATGTGAAGCTGAACGCCAGCCGCGCGTTCTGGCTGGTCGCCTATCCCACGCAAAGCCACGAGATGTTGTTCGACGCGCACGCCAAGGCGTTTGCCGCGTTTGGCGGTGTGCCACGCCGAGGCATCTACGACAACATGAAGACGGCGGTGGACAAGGTTGGCCGTGGCAAGGAGCGCACGGTCAACGCCCGCTTCGAGGCGATGTGCGGCCACTACCTGTTCGAGCCGGAGTTCTGCAACCGGGCCTCGGGCTGGGAGAAAGGCATCGTCGAGAAGAACGTGCAGGACCGGCGCAGGCAGATCTGGCACGAAGCGGCCCAACGGCGCTGGGCTTCCCTGGCGGCGTTGAACGACTGGGTGGCCGACCAGTGTCGGCAGGCATGGCGGGCACCACATCCGCAGTGGCCCGAGTTGATGGTCGAGGATGTGCTGCAGGACGAACGCCCCCGGCTGATGCCGAACCCGCGCCCGTTCGACGGCTACGTCGAGCAGTTCCTGCGGGTGTCCTCGACGGGACTGATCCACTTCCAGCGCAACCGCTACAGCGTGCCGACCGAGTTCGTGAACCAGCTCGTGAGCGTGCGGTGCTATCCGGCGCTGCTGAGCGTCGTTGCCGACGGTCGCGAGATAGCTCGTCACGAACGCAGCTTCGAGCGGTACCTGACGTTCTACGACTGGCAGCACTACATCACGCTGGTCGAGCGCAAGCCAGGCGCGCTTCGCAACGGTGCGCCGTTTGCCACGATGCCGCAGCCTCTCCAGGAGCTTCAGGGGCATCTACTCAAGCACGCCGGTGGCGACCGTGTGATGACGCAGGTGCTGTCCGCCGTTCGCGAACACGGCCTGGATGCCGTGCTGGTGGCGGTGCAAGCCGCGCTCGACTCAGGGCGGCCCAGCAGTGATCACGTGCTCAACGTGCTGAGCCGGCTGAAAGCGCCGGCGCAGCACCGGATCGTGGCCGCCACCACGCTCAGCCTGACCGAAGAACCTGTCGCGGATGTGAACCGCTATGAACGTCTGCGCGCACCGGAGAACCAGCATGTCCAATGAGATCGTTGCCCGCCTCAAGGCACTCAAGCTGCACGGCATGGCCAGCGGCTGGACTGAACTGTACGCGCAGTCCCGACATACCGAGTTCGATCCCGAGCGCTTCATGGAGCAATTGCTGATGGCCGAAGGTGCTGAACGCGAGGTTCGCTCGATTGCCTACCAGATGGCCGTCGCCCGGTTCCCGGCGCACCGCGACCTGAAGGGCTTCGACTTCGCGCAGGCCCGTGTCGACGAAGGGCTGATCCGGGATCTGTACCAGATGAAGTTCCTCGACAGCGCACACAACGTCGTGCTCATCGGCGGGCCGGGCACCGGCAAGACGCATCTGGCAACCGCCATCGGCATCGAGGCCATCCAGCGTCACGGCAGGCGCGTGCGCTACTTCTCGACGGTCGAACTGGCCAACACACTGGAGTTGGAAAAAGCTGCCGGCAAGCACGGACAGCTCGCGCACCGGCTTATGCATGTCGATCTGGTGATCCTCGACGAACTGGGCTACCTTCCGTTCAGCCAGACCGCCGGCGCGCTACTGTTCCACCTGCTCTCGAAGCTGTACGAACGCACCAGCGTGGTGATCACGACCAACCTGAGCTTCGGGGAGTGGGCCAGCGTGTTCGGCGATGCCAAGATGACCACGGCGCTGCTCGACCGCCTCACGCATCACTGCCACATCGTTGAAACCGGCAACGAGTCGTGGCGCTTCAAGACCAGCTCGGCGAAGGCTAGGCCAGCCCGTCGAAAGGGCTCAAGGGAGGCAGAAAACGAAGAGTTATCCACACCGCAGTAACGCTTTACGCCGTCTCGGGGTGGGTCAAATTTAGATGAAAACCGTGGGTCAAATTTAGCTGCGCGCCAACATGTACCGATTTCGTGCAATGGTGATCCGGTTCTCGGTCCCCTCAAGCTGTGCTTGCAGATCGCGAAACCCAGCATCTGCCTTCAACTGCGGGTAGTTCTCCGACACGGCAAGGAGTCGGGACAGCGATCCGGTCAACTGCTGCTGCGCCGACTGGAATCGGGCAAACGCCTGCGGATCATTGAGCAACGCAGGCGAGGCTTGGATGGCGCCGACACGCGCGCGAGCCTCAGTCACCTCCGTCAACACCTCTTTCTCATGACTTGCGTAACCCTTGACCGTGTTGACCAGGTTCGGTACCAGGTCGGCGCGCCGCTGGTATTGGTTCACGACTTCAGACCAGCCTGCCTTGACCTGTTCATCCTGCGCTTGAATGGTGTTATAGCCGCACCCCGAGAGGCTGATTGCCAAAATTACCGCAACAACGACTGACCATGCTGCTCGCATCAGACACCTCCATTTTCGAGATTCTTAGCCCCGGAGGCATGGGAACACCGCGCATGGGCCAACCATGCCGTTCCTGCCACACAAGAGCCCATGCCGCTCCGGGTGTCCTGTTTCCATGCTAGTCACTCGGGCGGCGAATTTGTTGATGTCGCTCAAGGCCCACAATCGCGACCCCCGAGGGGACGGTCTTAATACCAAACTGGACTGCCAGTGAATAGAATGACCCAATCGGATTTGGGCAGGAGCGTCTTATCATGCGGACTGTCGGCGAAATTGCACTCTCCATCTCGACCACGTCGACGCTGGAAGCCACACAAACCGAAATTGCCGAGCACAAGGGCTTCGGCCATCCGGACAGCCTGTGCGATGGCGCCGTCGAGGCGGCAGCCTGCGCCCTATCCCGAGCCTATCTGCAAGCATACGGAGCGATTCAGCACTTCAACCTGGATAAGGCGCTGTTAATCGGAGGCATCAGCCAGCCACGGTTCGGCGGCGGCAAAGTTCTGCGTCCCGCGCGGCTGATCGTCTGCGGCCCCGTGACCGAGTTGCCGTCGGCTTCGGCCACGTCACTCGTCGAGCAATCCATCCGCGAATACCTGGTGGCAACCTTGGGAAAGGCAGGCAATGACATCGGCATCGAGCTTGTTTTGAGGCCTTCGGCGCCGAATCTTCAGCGTGTTATCCAGCAGGCGGCGCTTCCGCTGGCCAACGACACCTCCTTCGGCGTCGGGTACGCACCCCGCTCCCGACTCGAAGACACGGTCCTTTGCGCTGCGCGCGTCCTGCGCTCCAACGAATTTCGCAGCGCCTTTGATGCGGCTGGGGCGGATTTTAAGATCATGGGGCACCGGCTGGGCGCGCACTTCGGCCTTACCGTGGCGCTCGCACTCGTCGACCGAGACGTGGGAAGTATTGAAGACTATTTCACACTCAAGGGCCGATTGGCAGCGTACCTGGCTGGGTGTCTGCCGACGGCGTGCCATATCGGGATCAACACCCTGGATGACCCAGCTACGCTTGACGAGAGCGGAATTTACCTGACCGTGACCGGGTTAAGTGCGGAGCACGGCGACGATGGCGAGGTCGGCCGCGGCAATCGCGTCAACGGCTTGATCACGCCGTACCGCCCGATGTCATTGGAAGCGGCAGCGGGAAAGAATCCGGCCGCGCATGTCGGCAAGCTCTACAACGTGCTGGCACATCGATTGGCGGCGAGCATTCATGCCGACATCGAAGGCGTGGATGAAGTGACGGTCAGGCTGCTCTCGGCAATCGGCCACCCGGTCGACCAGCCTCAGTTGGTGGCGATCGACCTTGCAGCGGCGGGTGGGTTCTCCGCTGCGCGGCAGCGGCAAGTTCGCGAGCTGACCGCGCAGCATTTGGCGGCGCTTCCAGCGCTGATACGGGAGTTGGCCACGGGTGCCATCGCCGTCTTTTAGCGGAGCGCTGCATCGTTGCTTTCGAGGCCCCATTGCTTGTAGCGGCGCCTCTAGAACTTTCCTGATCGCAGGATCGCAACCGCCCAAGCGAGGCCCATCACGCTGGCGACGACGAAACCCAGAAGCCCCAGCACTGGAATGCCCGCATAGTGCGGACCGCTGTGGAACGCCATGACGATTGAGGAGCCAATCACGACGCTCGCAATAATCAAGCTCAAGCTCAGCCGGTTGCTTGCACGGTCGATATGCGCTTCCAATCCTTGCAACTGGTCGTGTTTGATATGCAGCGTCGCCTTACCGCTGCTGAGCGCCTCCACCGTGCGGTTCAGAATGTCGGGCAGCAAGGCGGCGGCGTGATGCAGCGCGCGCAAGGTGCGGAATCCCCTGCTGAACTCGGTCTGTACATTCGCCCCCTGCAATAGTTTGCGGCCGAGCAAATGCGGCGCATATTCCCGCAAGGACGCGAGTGCGTTGAAGTCCGGGGCGAGCGTCAACGCTTGCGATTCGACCAGCATGAACGCTTTCGAGACCAGCAGAAACTGGCGCGGCAGTTTGATCCGATGGCGCTGGCTGAGCAGCGCAAACTGGCGGACAATTTCGCCGAACGAATAGCCTTTCCCGGCGGCTTCGTAGTATGCGTCAAGTGCCTGCGAAGCATCGCGGGTAAATGCCTCACGATCCACCCCCTCGGTCGCCACCCCCATCTCGAAATAGGCATCCACCATCCATGACACCTCGCCGGAACTGACGGCGAGAATCAACTGGGCCAAGGCTTCCTGATCATAGGCGGACAGCCGTCCCATGATGCCAAAGTCATGAAAGCAAAGCCGGCCGTCCTCCAGCAAAAATACGTTGCCCGGATGCGGGTCGCCGTGAAAGAAGCCGTCCTCGAAGACCTGCTTCAAGAACGATGCCATCAGCGCCTGCGCCACGCGCCGTCGGCTCTCCTGTTCGGACGACGGAATATGCGTAAGCTTCTTGCCGAAACTGCGCTCCATGGTCAAGACACGTCGGCTGGTCTGCTCCCAAAAGATGCGGGGCACGAAGACGTGCTTATCATCCTGCAAATTCTCCCTCAGGAGATCGCCGTTGCGCGCCTCGACTTGATAGTCCAATTCTTCGTTGATGAGCCGGGCAAACTCTTCCACCAGATCGCCCGGGCCAAATCGGCGACTCTCCGGCACATACCGCTCCAGTTGACGGGCCAAGAAGCGCATGATCCTGACATCGGCATGAATGATGGGCTCGATGCCGGGGCGCTGCACCTTGACCACCACGCTGGTGCCGTCAATCAACTGCGCCGTATGGACCTGGCCGATCGACGCGGCAGCCAGGGGCGTCTCATCGAAACTGGTGAACAACGCGTGAACGGATTTGCCCAGTTCACGCTCGACAATCTCACGCGCCTGCTCGCCAGGGAAAACAGCGACATCATCCTGGAGCCGTTGCAGCTCCTCGATATAGACCTCCGGCAACATATCGCGCCGCAGGCTCAGAAGCTGGCCAAACTTGACGAACGCGGGCCCCAGCCCTTCGAGCGTAGCTCTCAGCCGCTTTGCATCCTGATCGGTCGCTTGCACCGCCTCAACTGAAGCTTCGAGTGCGTCACGGCCAATCCGTAGCCGCTCCACATAATGCGCCCACCCTGCCCCGGCCAATGCGCGCAGGATGTACAAGAGCCGTGGCAGTTCAGCGGGCACCCGCTCGCGCACCGCTGGTTCGGGATTCGCATGCGTTATGACGCCCATGTTCCTTCTCCTCGTTGCCCACCTTCCCCATTGCCGCGCCATGCACGCATCCGAGCCCAGCTTTCCGGACGTCGACAGCCGGCAAGCACTATCGTTTTAGAAGAACCACTGTATCTGCGTGTAGTAGATGTGATGGAAATGTCCAAACTCACTGCCACTGCTGCCCATAAAGAACTGGGCGCCGATCTGCCAGTCGAGATTCGTCTTGATCGAATAGGTCAGCAGGGGCGAAACGAAACGGCTATGGTCGTCCAAATTGACCACCACATAGCCCTCCCACTTGAGCAGCGGCGTGATTTCGTAGCTCATGTAGCCACCAGCATAGTGCTTGGCAACGCTGCGAATCTTGCCGGTCAACAGCGACGTGAAATCGTACGCGGCGGCATTGGTCGTGCCGGCGCCGTTGTAGTAGAGCTCGGCGCTAAGCGTGAGCGTGTTCGCAAACGCATAATCGAGCGCGAGAACGGCACGTTGATAGGTCGAGCCAGTCTTGGCACGCACTTGCGTGAACTCACCACGAATGCCCGCCGTGCCGATCTGCCCCGCGAGATCGAAGCCGGCGACCTGCTCATTGCCGAAGCGCCCGCCGACAATGGAATAGTCCACGCCATGCGTGTTGGCGTGCCAATTGAATGCCGCGCTGGAGTCCGCGCCACCGTGCCCCGGCGCGTACACAGCGCTGATGCGGGAGATGGGCCCCAGCTTGTGCTCGGCCAGCACCGCGTCGACACCCACGCGCTCCTCGCGCTCGATGGCAGTCGGGTTCAGGGGGTTCAGCAGGTCGAGCGGGCTCCAGAAACGGCCCGTTCCCCATGCGATGCGCTGCCGCCCGATGCGCACATCGGTGTCGCCCGATGACAGGGTGACGTTGCCGCGATACAGCCGGTGCTGGCCGTAGTACGAGCCGCCACGCAGGTAATTGCCGTCGAGATCCAGGTACTGATCCGGCGCGAGACTGCTCTGGCTTGCGAACTGTGCGGTGTGCAGGTAGCTGCCGAACAGCAATTCGTTGTCGTACTGCAGATCCACGGCGACGTGCTCGGAGAGCTTGCCCTGCAACTGCAGCCGCAGGCGATTGAGATCGAGCAGATAGCGTTGCCCGCCGGGCACGATGGTTTCCGATTCCTCCAGCAAGCTCTTGTAGTAACCGGAAAATTTCAACCCGGACTGCGACGTCTCCTGCGCCGAGGCTCCGAAGGCCAGAGCCGCCAGAAGTCCGAACGGCACGGCTTGCTTAAACATGGCGTATCGCTTGCACTGGATCGAGCCGCGCCGCCTTGGCCGCGGGATAGAGCGAAACCAGCACGCCGGCAATCAACAGCGCAATACCCGGCGGGACCACCGTCGCACCGAAAATGCGCGGATAAACGATGCCGGTCAACCCGGGGATGGCGGAATATCCGGCGAAGAAGCTCGACAGGTCCATACCGGCATGCCCAAGATACAGCACCAGCGCAATGCCGGCGCCATACCCGACGGCAGACGCGATCAACAGCAAGGCGATGGACTCATATACGACCATGCGCCTCAAGGCGGCGGGCGACGTGCCAAGCGCCAGCATCACGCCAAACTCGCGCGTGCGCTCGGTGACGGCCATGAACACGGTATTGATGACCGACGTGGTAATCACCAGAAGCAGCACCGCCAGGATGATACTGCTCACCACGCGCAGGAGCCGGACCATGTCTTCGAGCTGCGGCAAGAGTTCCTGCCACGGTATCAGCGTCACGTCGGTGCCACCGATACGCGCGCGTAGCAGGGCAACGGCAGCGGACACGTGCGCGCGATCCTCCAGCCGGACATTGATGGTGGAAACGCGTGAACCGAGCGCAAGCAACGACTGCGCCGCTGGCAGCGTGACAAAAGCAAATGCGCCATCGAAACTGGCACTTTCCGTCGAGAAAATGCCCCCCACCCCGTAGGCTGCCGTGCCGAGCTCGCCGTTGGCGGCCTGGGCCATGACGACGATCTTCTCGCCCAGGCGGACACCGAGCTTGTCGGCGAGCCTGCGGCCAATCATGACTTCGCGATCGGCGCCAGGTATGAGCGCCCGTCCCTGGACAACCGTGCGGGAAATGAACGTGACCTTAGCCTCCGCCACCGGATCGATGCCGATGAGCATGATGCCTTCGGATTTCGAGGCCGTGCTGGCCAACGCCTGGACCTGGGTGCGCGGCGCAGCCGCAATCACGCCAGGCGTGCCCCGGACGGCTTGCAGCAGCGAGACGGCATCGTCGATGGCAAGCTCGGGGGCATAATCCTTGCGAAAGCCCTTGCGTTCGACCTGGATGTGCCCCGTCAGATAACGCGTGGAGTTCTCGATCGTCTGGTCGAAGAATCCGTCGAAAAACCCCAGGATGAAGACAAAGCCCACGATGCCGAAGGCAGCGCCTGCGGCCATGAGGGCCGTGCGGCGTGGATTGCGCAGCAGGTTGCGCAGTGCGAGCAGCACGAACACCGGCAAGCGGGAATCGCCCGTGTTTCGTGACGACACCCGCATGGCAGCGGGTAGCCCGCGAATCGCCTCGATGGGCCGCAACTGCACGGCCTTGGCAGCGGGATACAGTGCCGCCAGCCCGGCAATGACGAAGACCGCCACTGACAGCACGACGCCACGCTCGGCGCTCACCACCGGATAGACGACGTCGGACAGCCCGGGCATCGTGCGCAGCCCGGCTTCAAAACCGTGCAGATGGATACCCGCGCGCGCGAAATACGCCGTCACTGTCCAGCCGACGGCGTTGCCGACGATCAGGCCAACGATGCCCAGAAGGATCGATTCATACAGGACCAGCCGAAGCACGCGCGTGCGGCTCATGCCGACGGCAAGCATGATGCCGAATTCGCGCGTGCGCTCCATCACGGACATCAGCACAGGATTCGCCACCGCGAAGACGACCACCACGAAGAACACCAACAGCACCACGTAGGTCGTGACCTCGTGAAAGCGCGAACTGACCGCTACCATCGGTAGCAGCCGTGGCCACCCCACGACTTCGTAACGATCTCCCAGGCGCTCGGCGAGCCCCGCGCTGACCGGCTCCAGGCGCGAGCGCTCGCGCAGCCGCAGGGCGATGGCGGTGGCGCCACCGGGCGCGGAGAGAAACTCCCGCACAACAGGCAGCGGCATCACGGCGACGTAGCCGTCGAGATCGTCGATCTTGCTGCGGAAGATGCCGCGCACCGGATACTTTCCGCTCGATATCGAGCCGTCGTAGCCCTGCCCCACGAACACGATGTTCTGCCCGGGCCGCACCGCGAGCGCTTCAGCAAGCATCTCCCCGATCAGCACGCCGGGCGCGCCGGTCGTCAGCGGCTGCCCGGCCACGATGGCGTCCGAGAGCATCGTCACCTGCGCCTCGTCTGCCGGCTCGACGCCGACGAGCATGAGGCCGCGCGACTTGTCGCCCCGGCTGGCCAGCGCTTTGGTTTCCAGGCGGATGCTGGCGGCTGCCACCCCAGCCTCGTTGCGCACGGCATGCAGGATGGGGGCCGAGTCTGGCATGGCGAGATCAAGGATCGGATCGTCGTGGTAGCCCTTGAGATGCACCTGCGCATCGCCGGCGAAATACCGCGTGGTGTTCTCGACCATCTCGCGGTTCATGCCAGCGGTGAATCCCCAGTTGAAGATCATCGCCGCTAGGCCGATGGCGATCGACGAGATGGTGATGGCGGAACGCCTGCGGTTGCGCAGCACATTGCGCACGGCGAGTGGCAGCAGCATCATGGCGGTCGGCGCTCATCGGCTTCGATCCGGCCGTCACGCAGGCGAATGACCCGCCGCGCGCGTTCGACCACCATCGGGTCGTGGGTGGAGAACACGAACGTCACGCCGCGCCGTTCATTCATGGCCTTCATCATGTCCATGAGCGCGGCGCCGGCTTTGGAATCCAGATTGGCGGTCGGCTCATCGGGCAGCACGATGATCGGCTCGGCCGCGATGGCGCGCGCCACCGCCACGCGCTGCTGCTGCCCACCGGAGAGTTGCTGCGGACGCCTGTGCTCCATCCCTTCCAATCCCAGTTCCTTGAGCAGCGTCATGGCGCGGTCCCGGCGCTGCATCTCTGGCACCCCCTGCAACAGCATCACGAATTCCACGTTTTCTAGCGCGGAAAGAACGGGAATCAGATTGAACTCCTGGAAGACGAAGCCGATCTTGCGCAAGCGGATGTCCGAAAGCGCGGCTTTACCCAGTGTCCCGATCTCGCTGCCGTCGACCCAGACATGGCCTTCGGTGGGTGAGTCCAAGCCACCGATCACGTTCAGGAGCGTTGTCTTGCCCGAGCCGGACGGCCCTACCAGCACCGCAAAGTCGCCTTTGCGGATTTCCAGATTGATATGCTGCAGCGCATGCACGACGCTGGCACCTTGCCGATACAGCCTGGAGACACCTACGAGCTTGACGACTGTATCGGCTGCAGCATTCATGGCTTTTGCAGATTGCGCTGCGTAAAGCGTTCGTCGTCAATCGGCTGGTCGTAGCGCGCGGCCTTGACGACGATCACGGTTGCGTGGCCTGGATCATTCACGGGGCGCATTTCCCATTTGGTCGGAATGGTGCGGCCACCCATCGGGCCAACGTCGGAGAACGTCAGGACCCGCACCAGTTCGTTGCGCTCGTTGTAGTAATACTGCTTGAGCGGAATCGTATCCGCTTGCCGAATCCAGTAGAGAATCTTTCCCCACACGACGGCGGCATCCGGCTTGGGAATCGATTCAATCACGTAAGACGCGGCGCCGTTCAGCACCTCCGTGCGGAGAACCCGATGCGTGTAGTCATCCACGGCGCTGCTTTGCTTGACCAAGTCGTCGTTGGTGAAGTCGGAGCCCATCCAGGGCTGCAGCATCATCGACGGCGGAATCTTGATGGTGCGCTCGATGTTGGGCAGGTAGTTCCACATCTCCGAGCCGATACGCAGCGACCCAATACCGGCCTCCTTGGCCGGCGCCAGAACGCGGATGAACGAGCGCCGCGGCCGCTCCATCCAGGCGCGCAGGTCAAGCGCGCGCTGCCAGCGCGGTGTGGTGATCGTCATCTGGAACTCGCCTTGCAGCGTCTTGCCCCACAGCAGGGTATCGACGCGATCGACGAGCGTGCGGCCGTCTGGTTCCTCAGCCCAAGCCCCACCCACCATGCATGCGGCAGCAAACGCCACAAGGCACGCGGACACCAGAGAGGGAATGGCCTTGCGAACCATGGTGCCATCCGGGCAGCTGAACGATTTCATGGCATCCGACTAGCCAGGACGGCCAGACCCTTGCCGTGGCCATTCGACAAATGCCAGCACCCAAAGCCCGATCAGGTTGAAGAATGGCACCAGCACCAGAATGGCCCAAAAAGGCGACAACCCGATCCGCATCAGGATTCGGCCGATGGGATACAGCAATACCACCGCCATGACGGCAAACGTGATCCAGTGAGCGAGACCATAGCCGGCCATGTCGAACCCGTGAACCATCATCGTGCACCTCCTCGTGAAACCCAAGGTGTAACCCCAAGCACAATTCACGTTACACCTTTATGGGCGGCATCGCTTTACCTGGATCAAGGCATATTCGATCCAATTGCGTAGCAGGTAATAGCTTACCCGTCGCCATTTCAGCCCCCATGTGCCAGAAACATGCACCTGAAGATCAAGCAACTGGAATGCATGACAGAAAAGTCACCTTCCGGTCAGCTTCCCATCGGGAAGCAGTTGGCAGACTGCCGATACCCCGCTCATGGAAACCATCCCCGCACCCACCGCCCCTGCCCAAGAGCATTGGGGCATGGCGTACGAGACCAAACATCCTGCTATTGGCTGGGTGAAATGAGACATGGAGCGCCGATCCGGCTTGACATGGATCAAGCCACGGTCGCTATCCAGCAGGAGTCAGTGCAATAGTGGCCCCTCATCACCCAGAATGGACTGCAAAACTGAACCGCCAACTTTTATCGCTAGGAGACACAACGTGAACCGCAAAACCATCCTTTCCGCACTGCTGCTTGCAACCGCCGCATCCATGTCGGCCGGCGTATTTGCCACGGACAACGACATGCCCATGGCATCCGAAGCCTCCGGCGCGCACAAAATGAAACCGCATTCGCACGTCGCCGAGAAAGCTGGCGCTTCCGCCGCCAGCGCGCCGGCGGCCGCCCCCGCCGAGGACACCAAGGGCAGGGACAAGTCCAAGCATTTCCATCCCGATACCAAGTAAGTCTGCGCGCGGGCTCAGAAAAGAGCCCGCGCTTCAATTCACCTGACCTGCGACAACGAAGTTCGGCCCGATGCGGCTAAGCTGGCCTACAAGGCCCATGCAGTTGCACCGCATGATTTGCAGCCCGTGTCCGCACTGTCTGGTGACGGACATCACGACTTTCACAGGAAGTGATGAGGTGGTGTGATGACAGACCGTACGGTACAGCGCAAACGACGTCCGGCCCGATCGGCGCCGGGTGTAGCAGCCCCGGCGCTGCGGTTGGTTAGCGAACCGGACCACCAGGCCGAGCCACAGCCGGCACCTGCCGAGCCCCCTCTTGAGCAAGGGTGGGACTACTGGGTGGATGTCACGCAGCGGTGGATTCTGTTCATCGATATCCTGCGGCAACGCGCCAACAATATGTTGGCCCATGAGGAGGCCGGCCTGCCGCCACCGCTGCATTTCGACTACGAATTGCTACTGGATGCGCGAACCTTCGAGCGCCCGGCCAACTATGCCCTGCTCCGTATCACGCGCTGTGGCACCGACCACCTGGAGCGACAGGTTCGGGCGGATGCAACCCCCGTCATCGTCATCGACCCGCGTGCCGGTCACGGACCGGGCATTGGGGGCTTCAAGCGCGATTCGGAAGTCGGCATGGCCCTCGCCGAAGGCCATCCTGTCTACTTTGTCAGCTTCTTCCCGGCCCCCTGCCGCGGACAGACCCTTGGCGACGTCCTGAACGCGCTTCGTACCTTCGTCGAGGAGGTCGCGCGACGGCATGACGGGCAGGCGCCGGTGCTCTACGGCAACTGCCAGGCCGGCTGGGAAGTGATGCTCCTGTCTGCCCACTGCTGCGAGCGCGTCGCCTGCCCTGCGGTGCTCAACGGCTCCCCGCTCTCGTACTGGTCCGGCGAAGCAGGCGTCAACCCGATGCGCCTGCTCGGGGCGTTCACCGGCGGCGTGTGGTCAGCAAACTTTCTTGCCGATCTGGGCAACGGCCGTTTTGACGGTGCATGGCTGGTACAGAACTTCGAGGCACTCAAGCCTGAGTCCGCGCTCTGGACCAAGCTCTACACTGTCTTCGCCGATCCGGATGGTGAAGGTGACCGGTTTTTGGAATTCGAGCGCTGGTGGAATGGCTTTTACTTTCTCAGCCGGGAAGAACTGGTCGCAACCATCCAGGATCTTTTTGTCGGCAACAAGTTGGAAACCGGCGAAGTGCATGTCGACGGTAAGTGCACGGTCGACTTACGGCGCATTTGCAAACCGATCGTCATCTTTGCCTCGTACGGCGACAACATCACGCCACCGCACCAGGCGCTCGGCTGGATTCCCGTCGTGTACGAAAGTACGGAAGCTCTGGTCGCCGCCGGCCAGCGAATCGTGTATCTCACCAACCCGCATGTCGGACACCTCGGCATTTTCGTCTCCGCAAGCGTGGCGCGTCACGAGCATCGCGCGATCCTGCAAAGCCTCGATGCGATTGAGGCGCTGCCGCCCGGCTTGTACGAGATGAAGCTGTCGGAACACTCCGATGCGCCGCCACAGAACAACTCCCAACGCGGGGTCACGTTTGAGCCGCGTCGCGTCGAAGACATTCAATTCCCATACCCGCGTGCCCTGTTCGAGCATGTGCGCGCCGTCTCGGAAATCAACGAACGGCTGTATGACCAGTTCTGGAGCCCAACCGTGCGCGCGCTGGCAACGCCGTGGAGCGCTGAATGGCTGAAATGGAGCCATCCGATGCGCTGGACGCGCTATGCATGGTCCGAGCGGTTCCAACCATGGCTGTTGCTCGTAGCCGCCATGGCTGCGGGCGTGAGGGCCTCCAGGCGAAAAGCCGGGGAAGACAATATCTGGCGCGCTTCGGAAGAAGCGCTTAGCGCCACGCTGACACACACACTTGAGACAGGTCGGTCAGTGCGCGACTTGGTGGCCGAGACGGCATTCCAGTGGCTTTACGGGCCATCTTGGCCCTACTCGTTTGCGCAGTCTTATATTCCGGCATCAGACCATCGTGACTGCGACGTTGGAGAAGCAACGGTTCGCCAAGCTTGCAGCGCTTGCGACACTGACGTGCGGTGAGGTTTCCGGCGACTCTTAGCTGCATATCCAATGGGCGGTTGTGATGATCCAGACATGGGCAATGGCCCAATCAACGGGCGCTCGAATTTGCCGGCCAAGCGCACTAGCAACGCGAGCCTCAGCGGGCAGCGCTTTCTCTTTGACCTAACTGGCCGTTGTGCGGCGACTAAAAGAAGGCGCCCGCCGCAAAGAACCGTACTACAAACATGATGGCGGGATACAGAAGGGACCATCACGTGAGCAGTTGGCCGGCAGATGCTTGAAATCTACGCCATGGAAAAGCGTGCCCATGAAATCCACGAAAGGTTCGGGCGCCGCCAGCCAAGCCAACGTGCATTACGTGGAGAAGAGGATCAGAGTGGCGGACTCTGTTACAGCGGCTGCGAAGGGTTGCCTCCTGCCGAGGATGTCGTGATCAATGAGACGACGCCTTCGACGCACCACTGCTCCAACGGGGGATGAAACGTGGTGTGCGCTCACAATACGCTTCGTATGCCCGGCCGAACTCGGCCAGCGCATCTCGCTCCTCAGTCAGCGCGAGATGAACATACATCCAGACCAGCACTGGAAACATGATCAGCGTGAGCAACGTCGGCCACTGCAGCAGGAAGCCGAGCATGATCAGGACAAACGCCACATATTGCGGATGGCGCATGCGGGTATAGAGTCCACCGGTGGCCAGACGGTGCTGCTGCTGCGCCAGATACAGCACCCGCCAGGCGGAAGCGAGCATGATGAAACCACCGAAGATCAGCAGGTTGCTTAGGATGTGGAACGGCCCGAAATGCGGATTAGCGCGCCAGCCGAACATCACCTCCAGCAAATGCCCCGCGTCGTGAGAGAGGAAATCGATACCGGGAAAATGCTTGCTCAACCAGGGCAGCAACAAGTAGATCGTCAGTGGGAACCCGTACATCTCCGTAAACAGCGCCACGAGAAACGCCGAGAAGGCCCCGAAGGACCGCCAGTCACGCGAGGTCTTTGGCTTGGTGAAGCTGAAAGCGAAGATGATGAAGATGGCCGAGTTGATGATGACCAACGACCAGAGCCCGTAGCCGGATTGTGTGTCGTGCTGCATCGTTACTCTCCCTTTGGATGTACGTGCGTTGACGGCTCGCCCCCTTCGTCTTGGTGGCCGTGGTGCATGAACAGGTGCATCAACGGGCAAGTAGCGAGCAACAGGAAGGGCAGGAACGGGATCACGTGTGCCCGATGTTCCGTGAACAGGAAATAGGCGATCACAAGCAGGAAGCCTATCAAAACCCACCTGGACCTGAAGACTGTCCTGTGCGCCGCGTGCGGCCCATCTTCAGGGTTCATTTGATCATTCATGCGAGCCTCCTCGTCCACAGGCAATCGGCTTGAAAAAAGGCTGGCTAGCAGCACCCGCCGTGATGGCGATGGTGTTGGTGGACGAAACGTGAAGGATTCTGCTGAAAGACCGCGCGAGATTGCTCAGACTCGAAGTAGAACGTCTTCCCTTCAAAATTGGCCGTGATGGCGTGGGTCGGGTCAACCCGGTTTCCGGTCACTGGGTCACTGTTTGCATCTGGAGCGCCGTGCATCATGCCGGCACCCTCGCCGCCTCTGGAGCGCATCGCTTGGCTGCGCCAAAGGAACACCACCACCAATCCGCCCAGCACGATCCAGATCAGGTTTTGCGAAAGCCAGGTCATTTTCCACCTCCGTCTTACGACTTCCTACGCGATTTCAGTTCCCGCTCCACTGCCGCCTCAACCTCTCGTCTGGTTTGCCGTGAAAGACGCAAACTCATCCAGATCACCCAGACCGGACAGGCCAGGAGAATCAGCGCAACCAGCACCGAGAACAGTGAGATTCCGTACCAATAGAGGATGGCGGCGGCCAGCGCCGTCGCCACGGCGGCACAGAACCAGACAGCGGGTTTCATGCCGGCACCTCCTGCGCCTTACTTGTCAGCCGCACGCGCTTGAGCATGGCCGAATTCGCCACCACGCTAAGCGAGGACAGCGACATCGCCGCCGCCGCCAGGATGGGATTGAGCAGGCCGAAAGCCGCCACCGGAATGCCGATGGTGTTGTAGAAGAAGGCCCAAAACAGGTTCTGCTTGATCTTGCGCATCGTGGCGCGGGACAACTCGATGGAAGCCGCCACGTCGCGTACGTCATTGCGGATCAGGATGATGCTGCCGGTCTCCTTGGCCACATCCGAGCCCGAGCCGATAGCGACGCCGATATCCGCCGCAGCGAGCGCGGGCGCGTCGTTGACCCCATCGCCGACCATGGCAACCACCTCGCCGTCCTTCTGCAAGCCCTGGATGGTCTTGACCTTGTCTTCCGGCATGACCTCTGCGATTACGCGCTCGATGCCGACCTGCCGCCCGATAGCTTGCGCGGTGCGCTGGTTATCCCCACTGAGCAGAACCACCTTGATGCCGCGCGACTTGAGCATGGCAATGGCCTCTGACGCCTCTGGCTTGACCGTATCGGCCACGGCGATGATGCCAAGCAGTTCATGCCCGATCCCCGCCAGCATCGCTGTCTTGCCATCAGCCTCCAGCCCGGCCAGCGTCGCTTCAATCGTATCGACTGAGATGGCCTGCTGCGCGAGCATGCGCCGGTTTCCTAGCCAGGCCTGCTGGCCGTCGATGGCCCCCTGAATACCCATCCCCGACAGCGCCTGGATGTTGTTCGCCTTACGCGTCGCCAGCTCACGATGCTGTGCGGCACGGACGATCGCTTCGCCCAGCGGATGCTCCGAGCCGGACTCGACCGCTGCAGCAATACTGAGCAGCTCGGCTTCCTGGTGTGTCCCAAGCGGCAGGATATCGGTCACGGTCGGTTCGCCGCGCGTAATCGTGCCCGTCTTGTCAAAGACAACGGTGGTCAATTTCTCAGCGCGTTCGAGCACTTCGCCGCCGCGGATCAGGATGCCGGCGTCCGCGCCTTTTCCCACGCCGACCATCAAGGCGGCAGGCGTCGCTACACCCAGAGCGCACGGGCAGGAGATGATAAGCACGGCAATAAAGGCGAGCAGCCCCTGCGGGAAATGCCCCGCGAGCGTCCATCCGATGACAGCCAGCAGTGCAACGCCCACGACCGCCGGCACAAAATAGCCGGTCACCTGGTCGGCCAGCCGCTGAATCTGTGCCGAGCTTGCCTGCGCGTCTTCTACCATCTTGATGATCTGCGCCAGCGCCGTATCCGCACCGATGCGGGTCGCCTGGAACGTAAAGGCGCCTGACCGGTTCAGCGTACCGCCGATCACCGTTGCCCCAGGCTTCTTGTCAACTGGCATCGACTCCCCGGTCAGCATCGATTCGTCCACGCTGGTTTGCCCGTCCGTCACCTTGCCATCGGTTGGAATCTTCTCGCCGGGGCGGACCACTACCAGCTCCGAGACCATGATGCTTTCGGCGGGAATCTCGACTTCCTTGCCATCGCGAATCACGTGCGCCACAGCGGGCTTGAGGTCAAGCAGGCGACGGACTGCGGCGGAGGACTTCTTTTTGATGATCTCCTCCATGTACTTGCCCAGCAGCACAAAAGCGATGATGACCGCGGACACCTCGAAGTAGACATCGCGTTCGGCCACCTTCACCGGCAACCAGGATGGGAAGAACAACACGACCACGCTGTAGAAGTACGCTACCGACGTACCCAGCGCGATCAGGAAATCCATGTTGATGTTGCGCGTGCGGACCGCGTTCCACGCGCCTTTGTAGAAGCTCCAACCTCCAATGAACTGTACGGGGGTCACCAGCAGGAACAGCCATATTCCCCATGTGAACCAAGGCAGCGCCGGAATGGGCGCCCAAGTCAGCAGGGTCGCACCTGCAGCCAAGGCCAGAAACGCCCCGGCGCGTAACACCGCCAACGCCAGCACACCGGTCAAGGCAATGGTGACGCGCGTCTTCATCGCCTTCAGTTCGGACTCCGGCGACTCAAACGTGTGCAGACAGCTCTCGCTGCAGAAGTAGTACTTTCGCCCTCCTCGCTCTGCGGACAAGGCAGTGGCCTTGTCAACCATCATTCCGCAGATGGGGTCCTTGGCCAGTTGCTTCGTGCTTGCGGACACCGCAGCAACTCCGGTTGGCGCGTGATCATGGGCCGCGCCGTCGTGGTCATGCGCGTCATGCGCGTCATGCGAGAGATATCGCGCCGGATCAGCGAGAAAAGTCTTCTCACAGTGCCGAGAACAGAACCAATAGCGCTGATGCCCGACTTCCGTGCTGGCTGCTGCCTGCGCAGGGGAAATCTCCATACCGCAAACCGGATCGCGCACGCGACCGGCATCGACGACCGGTTGAGCGATGCGCAGCGCGCTCTGCCGACCGACCACTTGATCGCCACGATGGTGTCCGATGGAATCGCTTGGCATGCCAACCTCGGATGTGCTGATTGTTTAACTTGATTAGGTCTGGGCACAACTACGATTGCAGTGTGTTCCACGCCCGGAACGGGAGGTTGATACGGGTCAAGCGAGAGCAATTCGTTGTGATACGTCAACTGGCGACCACCGATCGCATATCAAAATGAAATCCCATCATTTCAGGAGGCAGCACCATGACGAACAACAAGCATGTTGGCTTTCTTGTAGCAGGCGCGCTGCTGATCGCCAGTGCATCGGTCTGGGCCGTTGACGAGCACCACCCCGCCGCAGCGAGCCAGCCTAGTGCGGCAACCCCAGCGAAGACTGCCCCTGCCACGGCAAACTCTGCGGATACGGAAAAGCGCTTCGAGCAAGCCCGTCAGCAGATGAAGAAGATGCAGGCCCAGATGGACAAGATCCATCAGACCAAGGACCCGAAGGAACGGCAACGTCTGATGGCCGAGCACATGCAGGCCATGCAGGACACGATGCAGACAATGCACGGTATGGGCGGCCCGATGATGATGGACATGATGGGCGGTCAAGGGATGGGGGCCGGCGGTGCGGCGCCGATGATGGGCGGCTCGGGCATGCCCATGGAGCAGCGCATGAACATGATGGAAAACCGCATGGACATGATGCAGATGATGATGGACCAGATGCTCAAACAGCAGGAACCATCAAAGAAACCTTGACGTTGCCATTGTGGGAAGGTGAATACTGCCCAGAATTGGTCAACAGGCGTGCGTGACGCATACCTGCTGACCGTTAGCTTGAACCTACGCAACATCTGACAAAAATCCGCGCGCGATGAATCCCCTTTGGCGCATGCTGATGATCGTGCTGCTTGCCGTGGCGTTGCCTGCGCGCGGGCTCCCCATGGCATCAATGCAGATGCACGGCGCTGTGGGTCTGCCAGGGCTGTCGACAGCGCATGATGTCGTACAAGCCGAGAAAGGACACCCCTGCCATATCACCGGTGACGGCCATGCCCAGAGTGGTTCCGACTGCACGGACACCGCTCCTTGCGTGTCTTTCTGCGCTGTGATCGGGGCGCTTTCCAGCCCAGCGATGCCGCTCGGCGCCAAGGGGATGCACATCCTGGTTCCCGCCCAGGAGCCTGTCTATATTTCCGCAGTTCCTGTGCCGCTCGAACGGCCACCCCGAGCCCGCTCCATTTAGCTTTACGGATCGCGCCTTTTTGCAGTGCGGCATCCGTATAGCGGCGTAAGCGAATACGCCACGCAAATTGCTAAGCCGGCATTCATGCCGGCCCCGCGTGAAATCACTGGAGCATCACCATGAAGAAGGTCATTCTTTCCGCTGTCGGCTTGGCGGCTGTTTTGACATCGTTGACGGCCATTGCCGGGCCAGACTGGCAGGTCATCGAGAAAGCTCGCAACGCGAAACTTGCGCAGATCCGCGCAGCGCAAGCGCAGAAAAGCGCTGGCATGCCTGCGATGCCGCAGCCCTGCCAAGACATGATTCAAGCGCCGAAATAACACGGTGGGGCGTTCTGCATTATCGGCAGGACGCCCATCGCGCGATGGCACGTTTGCGGCAGATCAACCCGTTCGATCATAAGCCGCGTCCGCGTGCACATCGCGCGTAGCCGCTGTTACCATTCGATCCAATCACATCATCTGCAGAACGTGCGCGCATCGCTTCGCCGGCCGTGGTTCGCCGGATTCCTAGTCATCGCTTTCCTGACAGTTCAACTGGCAGCGGCAGCATACGCCTGTGCGGCAAGCCGCGGCTCAGCGGAGGTCATGCCCACCATGGCCGATGCGACCGACGCCGGTGCCATGGTGCAGTCGTGCCCCGAGATGGCCATGCAGGCGCAGCAGGATGTGCACCAGCATGACGGCCTCTGTCTTGAGCACTGCCAGAGCGGCACCAAGTCGGCCAATCACGTATCGCCGCAGATTCCCATCTTCCTGCCCGTCCTGATCCGGATGATCACGGCCGAGCCAGTCATCATGGCGGACGGCCAATCGGTCTTGCTCGCCGATGTGGCGCCCCGTGCACCACCACCCCCGATTCCCATCCTGAACTGCTGTTTCCGCACGTAGCCTCCGAAGCGACGTATCTCTCACGCCTTGCCGCCTAACCGGCAAGGTGGTCGTTGCTTTCCGGAGGCTTTATGCTTTTGCGTTTTCCCCCACGCGGTGGGCGCTTGCTCGCGCTCGCCGTCCTGCTGCTTTTAAGCAGTCATCTGGCGTATAGCCAGACCGATGCGCTCTCCTTGCAGGAAGCGATCGGCTTGGCATCGTCCCGCTCCGCCGACGCGGAAACCTCCCGCGCCGGTGTACAGTCGGCGCTCGACATGGCCGTGGCGGCAGCCCAACTGCCCGACCCTGTCCTCAAATTCGGCGTGAACAATGTTCCCGCCGATGGCAGCGACCGGTTCTCCATCGGCACCGATTTCATGACCATGCGCTCGGTCAGCGTGATGCAAGAGCTCACGCGGACCGAGAAGCGCCGTGCCCGTGCGGAACGTTTCAACGCCGAGGCCTCCGCGGCCGAAACACAGCGTGTCGCCGCGCTGGCAGCCGTCCAGCGCAGCACAGCGCAAGCCTGGCTTGACCGCTGGTATGCCGCACGTACCGTTCAACTGCTGGCGGAACAAACAGCCTCTGTCGCCTTGCAGGTCGAGGCAGCCGAGGCGGCCTATCGCGGCAATCGCGGCTCACGCGCCGACATCGTAGCTGCACGCCTTGAACGGCAGCAGTTGCAAGACCGGACCGACGAGGCCCGGGCGACGGAAGCGTCTGCCAAGGCCATGCTGCGGCGCTGGGTAGGCGACGCATCCAGCCGCCCGCCCGCCGCGCCCCCCAGGTTCGACGTCCCGCAGTGGCTCGACGCGCTGGACGACGCGGCCATCGATACCCTGCCCGATGTGGCCGCTGCCAGCGCGCAAGCCGCCATGGCGGACGCTGAAGGACGTGTCTCTCGTGCGGCCAAGACACCCGACGTGACGGTGGAGCTGATGTATAGCCAGCGCGGACCGGCTTACGCCAACATGGTGTCGTTGAACGTCTCCCTGCCGATTCCCTGGGATCAGAAGAACCGCCAGGACCGCGAGGTCTCGGCCAAGCTGGCGCAAGCCAATGCCGCGCGCGCTCAAGCAGAAGTCTTGCGGCGCAACATGGTGGGCCAGATTCTGGGCAAGCGCGAGACGTTGCGACTGAACCAACGCCGCCTGGATCGCTATCAAACCACGACCGTCCCGCTAGCGCGCGCGCAAACCGAGGCAGCGCTAACGTCCTACCGGACTGGAAGCGGTTCGCTCGCCGCGGTCGCCGAGGCAAGCCGCAAGGCACTCGACCTTGCGCTGGAACGTCTCAAGCTCGAAGCGTCGACGGCCCAACTCTGGGCCGAGCTCGCCTTCCTCAAACCGCTCCCCACGGCAAACCAGCCGACCTCCAACGTTGGAGTTCAACCATGAACCGAACCATCTTTGCGCGCATTGCAGCCAGTCTGGTGTTGGCGAGCCTTGGCATGGGCGCCACCTACTACCTTGGCGTGAGGCAGGGACAGCGGAGCGCGCCCACGCAGGCGGCAGCATCTGCCCAAGCCGCCGATGCCCCGCTCAAAGCGGGCGACATCGATCCCAAGACGGGCAAGCGGATTCTCTATTGGCAAGACCCCATGGCACCTGGCCAGCGTTTCGACAAACCAGGCAAATCACCTTTCATGGACATGCCGCTTGCCCCCGTCTACGAGAATGGCGCCGGCGGGAGCGCCGCCGTCACGGTTGATGGCCGTGTGGCACAGAATCTTGCTGTGCGCACGGCTGAGGTCAAGACCGGCCGGCTGGACGCCATGCTGGAAGTGCCCGGCAATATCGCCATCAACGAGCGCGGCATCGAGATCATTCAAGCGCGCGCCGCCGGCTTTGTCGAACGGGCGTACGCGAAAACCACGTTAGACCCGGTCAAGCGCGGGCAACCGCTGATCGTCGTCTACGCGCCGGAATGGGTCGCCGCACAAGAGGAGTACCTGGCCGTTTCGCGTACGGCCAACGCCCTGCAGGGGGACCTGCGCAGCGCAGCGTTGCTGCGCATGCGCCAGGCCGGCATGACGGAGGCGCAGATCCGGCTGGTCGAATCCACCGGCAAGCCACAGCCACGGCTGGCGATTTCCAGCGACATCGATGGCGTCATCACCGAGGTCGGGGTCCGGGACGGCATGGCTGTCGCACCCGGCATGACGCTCTTCAAGATTGCCGACTTGTCCACCGTGTGGGTCTTGGCGGAGATTCCCGAGAGCCAAGCATCGGCCATCCGCCCGGGCCAGGCGGTGACGGCCACGGCGACGGCAATCGCTGGACACGCGCTGACCGGCAAGGTGGATGCCATCCTGCCCGACGTCAATGCCAATACGCGAACCGTCAAGGTGCGCGTCGAACTCCAGAACCGGGACCGCCGCCTCTTGCCCGGCATGTTCGCCAACGTGCGGTTTGGCGCGCAAGCCGGCCCGGACAAGCTGCTGGTCCCCACGGAGGCGTTGATTCGCACCGGTACGCGCACGATCGTCATGGTGGACGCCGGCAATGGCGGCTTCAACCCCATCGAAGTCAAGACCGGAGCCGAAGCCAATGGGCAGACCGAAGTGACCGACGGTTTGAGCGCGGGACAGAAGGTGGTGGTTTCCGGGCAGTTCCTGATTGATTCGGAAGCTAGCCTGCGCGGCACCGCCCAACGCATGGCATCGCCACCTGCGGCCTCCGCGCCCGCAGCGGCCGCCATCGAGCATGAAGGCGTCGGCCGCATTGAGGCTGTCACCAGCGAAGGCCTGACGATCTCACATGGCGCGATTCCGTCCGCGCACTGGAGCGCGATGACAATGGATTTTGCCGCACCGCCCTCCGGCCTGCCAAAGCGCTTCAAGCCTGGGGACCGTGTGCGCTTCCGGTTCCAACTGCATGACGATGGCATGGCAGTCCTGTCCTCGGTCGAGCCGGCCGGCGCGGATCAGGGGGGCAAGCCATGATCGCACGGCTGATTCTCGCGTCCATCCGCAACCGCTTCCTGGTGCTGCTAGCGACCGTCATGCTGACGGCCTGGGGTCTGTGGGCCGCGCGCAGCACGCCGCTCGATGCGCTGCCCGACCTGTCGGACGTACAGGTCATCATCCGCACGCCGTTCCCTGGCCAAGCGCCGCAGATCGTGGAAAACCAGGTCACGTATCCGCTGACCACCACCATGCTGTCGGTGCCGGGCGCCAAGACGGTGCGCGGCTACTCGTTCTTCGGCGATTCGTTCGTCTATGTGCTGTTCGAGGACGGGACTGACCTGTATTGGGCACGCTCGCGCGTGCTGGAGTACTTGAACCAGGTGCAGTCCCGCCTGCCTGCGGCGGCCAAACCGGCGCTGGGCCCGGATGCCACCGGCGTGGGCTGGATCTACGAATACGCGCTGGTCGATAAGACCGGCCGGCACGACTTGGCCCAACTGCGGGCGTTGCAGGACTGGTTCCTGCGCTTCGAGTTGAAGGCCCTGCCGAACGTCGCGGAGGTCGCTTCCGTCGGCGGCATGGTCAAGCAGTTCCAGGTGGTGTTGCAGCCGGACCGGCTGCGTGCGTTCAACCTGACACAGGCCAAGGTGCTGGCAGCGCTCAAGGGTGCCAACCAGGAGACCGGTGGCTCCGTGCTGGAACTGGGCGAAGCCGAGTACATGGTCCGCGCCAGCGGCTACCTGAAGACGCTCGACGACTTCCGGCAGATTCCCCTGATGACGAACGATGCGGGCATCGCCGTGCATTTGGGCGATGTCGCCACCGTCCAACTCGGGCCCGAGATGCGCCGTGGCATCGCGGAACTGAACGGTCAGGGCGAGGTGGCAGGTGGCGTCGTCATCCTGCGTTCAGGCAAGAATGCCCTGGAGACGATCGAAGCCGTCAAGGCCAAGCTCGCCACGCTGCGCACCAGTCTGCCCGAAGGCGTGGAGATCGTTCCTGTCTACGACCGGTCCGGTTTGATCAAGCGCGCGGTGGACAACCTGACGCACAAGCTGATCGAGGAATTCATCGTCGTCGCTGTCGTGTGCCTGGTGTTCCTGTTCCATCTGCGCTCGGCACTGGTGGCAATCGTCTCGCTGCCGCTGGGCGTCCTGGCGGCCTTCCTGGTGATGCGATACCAGGGCGTCAACGCCAACATCATGTCGCTGGGTGGCATCGCCATCGCCGTCGGCGCCATGGTCGACGCGGCCGTGGTGATGATCGAGAACGCGCACAAACATCTGGAGCATTGGCTCGAGGACAACCCCGGCCGCGAACTCACAGGCCACGAGCGCTGGAACGTGATCGGGGAATCGGCGGCAGAAGTGGGGCCGGCGCTGTTCTTCTCGCTGCTGATCATCACGCTGTCGTTCATCCCCGTGTTCACGCTGGAGGCGCAGGAGGGCCGCCTGTTCTCGCCGCTGGCGTTCACCAAGACGTATTCGATGGCGGCAGCGGCTGGGTTGTCGGTCACGCTGGTGCCTGTGCTGATGGGCTACCTGATCCGCGGGCGTATCCCGAGCGAGCAATCGAACCCGCTCAGCCGCTGGCTGATCCGCCTCTACCAGCCAATGCTGTCCAAGGTGCTGGCGTATCCCAAGGCGACGGTCGCTATCGCCATTGTGCTGCTGGGGGCAACGGCCTGGCCGATCCTGCGCACAGGCGGCGAATTCATGCCGCCGCTGGATGAGGGCGATCTGCTGTATATGCCGTCAGCATTGCCTGGGTTGTCGGCCGGCAAGGCGGCTCAGCTCCTGCAGCAGACCGACCGCCTCATCAAGACGGTTCCCGAAGTGGCCAGCGTGTACGGCAAGGCTGGGCGCGCGGACAGCGCAACGGACCCGGCGCCGATCGAGATGTTCGAGACCACCATCCAGTTCAAGCCGCACGACCAGTGGCGCCCCGGTATGACGACCGACAAACTGGTGGAAGAACTCGACCGCGTGGTCAAGGTGCCGGGGCTGTCCAACATCTGGGTGCCACCGATCCGCAACCGCATCGACATGCTCGCCACCGGCATCAAGAGCCCGGTCGGCATCAAGGTGGCGGGCACGGACTTGAAGGAGATCGATCGACTGACCACTCGGATCGAGGAGACCGTCAAAACCGTGCCGGGTGTCACCTCTGCGCTAGCGGAGCGGTTGTCCGGCGGACGATACATCGACGTGGACATCAACCGACAGGCCGCCGGCCGATACGGCCTGAACATCGACGACGTGCAAAGCATCGTGTCATCCGCCATCGGTGGCGATAATGTCGGTGAGGTGGTTGACGGCCTGGCCCGCTTCCCGATCAACCTCCGCTATCCGCGCGATTATCGGGATTCCGTGGAGCAGTTGCGGCGTTTGCCGATTGTCACTGACCGGGGCCAGCAGATTGTGTTGTCCGACGTCGCGGACATCCGCGTCGTGCAGGGCCCGCCGATGCTGCGCAGCGAGAATGCCCGGCTCTCGGGTTGGATCTATGTCGATATCCGGGGGCGCGACCTGCGCTCGGCGGTGAAGGACATGCAGGCAGCAGTGACCAAGGCGGTGCCGATGCCGGCGGGCTACGCGCTGAGCTGGTCAGGGCAGTTCGAGTACCTGGAGCGTGCGAGTGCCAAGCTGCAGGTGGTCGTACCATTCACCTTGCTGATCATCTTCGTGCTGCTGTACCTCGTGTTCGGCCGTATCGACGAGGCGCTGCTCATCATGGGCACGCTGCCGCTCGCACTGATCGGCGGGTTCTGGCTGCTGTATCTGCTCGGCTATAACCTGTCGGTGGCCGGAGTCGTCGGCTTCATTGCGCTCGCCGGGGTGGCGGCCGAATTCGGCGTGATCATGCTGCTCTATCTCAAACACGCTTGGACCGAGCGGCAGGAAAACGGTCAAACTTCTACCCAAGCGCTACTGGAAGCGATTCAGGAAGGCGCCGTGCTGCGTGTACGCCCCAAGGCCATGACGGTGGCCGTCATCCTGGCTGGCCTGCTCCCGATCATGTGGTCGGACGGCACAGGCTCCGAAGTCATGCAGCGCATTGCCGCGCCGATGGTCGGCGGCATGATCACCGCGCCGTTGCTGTCCCTGTTTGTCGTTCCTGCTGTCTACCTGCTGCTGCGCAGGCGTGGCAGCGGGCAATCCATTCCCCAACCACCCTCTCATGACAAGGTCTCACGATGAACTACGTTTCCGCTGTTGTATTCGCCCTGACGCTGGCGTCGACTCCAGTCGCCTTTGCGGCCACGCCGATGGAAGGTATGGACATGAAGCCTGCTGGTCAAACCAAGCAGGCGCCCAAGCCCGTGGCAGCAGAGGTCCGCAAGATCTACCTCGACACCGGCAAGGTCACGCTTAAGCACGGCGCCATCGACAATCTCGGCATGGGCGCCATGACGATGACGTTTGCCGTCAAGGACAAGGCATCACTGCAGCACTTCAAGGAGGGCCAAGCGGTGTGGGCCGTCTTTGATATGGTCGACGGTCAGCCGACCGTCGTCGATTTGCGGAGCAAATAAACCCTCGGCGGCGCACGGCCCATCGGTCGTGCGCCGCTGCATGCTGCGGAATCAGCCAGAAAGTCCCTTCACGAGGGCGCCTTGTCGTGACATCAATGCTGAGCGCAACAACCCTGCTATAGCGACGCTGCTAGCCCCGAGCATCCAGCCGGCGACCACATCCGCCGGGAAATGCATCCCGGCGGCAACACGCGACCACCCGACCAACGCGGCGTAGAACACCAACGCGAGACGCCCCCGAAAACCCACCAAGGGCCAGAGTGCCCCGACCACAAGCGCTGCGAACGTCGAGTGCCCGCTCGGCAGGCTGTAGTGCAGTTCCGGCTCACCAATGACGTGCACGAGGTGGCCGAGTACCGCCGGTGGCCGTGGGAAATCCAGCCACCACTTCAAGGCGGAAGCGGCCAGCAGGGCAAGCGCGAAGGCCAACCCAAACGTGACGAGGCGTTGCCTGACAGCGCACGCGCGCGCTGGATTCGACGCTGATATCGACCACCGCCAGAGCCCCAGCAGCAAGAGCGGCGCAGTCCAGTAGTTGCCAATCAGGCTAAAGCACCACGCCACCGGGTCCAGGGCGCTTGGCATCCCCGAGTTGATGGCGTGGAATAGCGCGACGTTCCAGCCGCCCCAGTCGTACACGAGGAACTTCCAATTCATTTGCGCAGCAACCTCAGCCCGTTGCCGACCACCAGCAGGCTGGCGCCCATGTCGGCAAACACCGCCATCCACATGGTGGCCTGGCCTGTAAAGGTCAGTGCCAGGAACACGACCTTGATGCCGAGCGCCAGCGCAATGTTCTGCTTCAGCACCCCGGCCGTGGACCGGGATAGTCGTACAAACGCCGGGAGCTTGCGCAGATCGTCGTCCATCAGCGCAACGTCGGCCGTTTCGATCGCCGTGTCCGTCCCGGCCGCGCCCATTGCGAATCCAATATCGGCCCGTGCCAGCGCCGGCGCATCGTTGATGCCATCGCCGACCATGCCGATGGTTCCTTGTGCGGATCGGCGCTCGATTTCGCGCTGCTTGTCTTCCGGCAGCAGATTACCGCGAGCCTCGTCGATACCGACCTGCTGCGCAATCGCCTCTGCGGTGTGCGGATTGTCGCCGCTCAGCATCAAAGTCTTGATGCCCAGTGCGTGCAATTCCTTGATCGCTTGGCGACTGCTGTCCTTGATGGTGTCCGCCACACCGAACAACGCGCGTACGCCGTCCTGGCCGATCAGCATCACGACCGTTTTGCCCTGGGTTTCCAGCACGGCAAGCTGTGCTTCCAATGCCGGCGAACACACGCCCAGTTCCTCGACCAGACGATGATTGCCCAGGTGATAGAGCGCACCGTTGACATGGCCCCGGACGCCGCGTCCGGGCAAGGCCGCAAAATCGGTGACGTCGCGCAGGGCTAGGCCTTGGTCCTGCGCCGCGCGGGCCACGGCCAGGGAGACGGGATGGTCGGAGCGGGCAGCCAGGCTAGCTGCCAGGATCTGGGCGGCGGACGCGTCCGCACCGTTCCAGGCCACGACGTCCGTCTGCGCTGGCTTGCCGTGCGTGATCGTGCCGGTCTTGTCGAGCGCCAACCATTTCAGCTTGCGTCCCTCTTCCAGATAGACGCCGCCCTTGATGAGGATGCCGCGCTTCGCGGCGGCCGCCAGGCCGCTCACAATGCTCACCGGCGTCGAGATCACGAGCGCGCAGGGGCAAGCAATCACGAGAAGAACTAGGGCCTTGTAGATCCAGTCCAGCCAAGTCGCACCGAAGACCAGCGGAGGGACGATGGCCACCGCAAGCGCAACCGCGAACACAATGGGCGTGTACAGCCGGGCGAACTGGTCAACGAAGCGCTGCGTGGGCGCTCGACTGCCTTGCGCGGCCTCGACGGCGTGAATGATCCGTGCCAGTGTGGAGTCGCTTGCCGCTGCGGTGACGCGATATTCGAACGACCCGGATTCGTTGATGGTGCCGGCGAACACGGAGTCGCCCGCTGCCTTCTCGACCGGCAGGCTCTCGCCCGTGATCGGCGCCTGATTGACGGATGACCGCCCCTGCAGAATCGTGCCATCGAGCGCGATGCGCTCGCCCGGCTTGACCCGCACACGGCTGCCAACGGCCACGGTCTTGGCATCGACGTCGGACCAACTGCCGTCGCTGCGCTGTACCGTGGCTGTCTCCGGGGCGAGATCCATCAGCCCCCGGATCGCATCTCGGGCGCGGTCCAGCGAACGGGCTTCGATGACCTCCGCCAAGGCGAAGAGGACCATCACCATCGCCGCTTCCGGCCAATGGCCGATCACCATCGCCCCAGTGACTGCGATCGACATGAGGGCGTTCATGTTCAGGTTGCGGTTCTTGAGCGCGATCCAGCCTTTCTTGTAGGTGGACAGCCCGCCGGTCAGGATCGCGGCCAGCGCCAGGATCACCACCACCCAATGGTTGCCACCGTTGAGCCAATACACCACTTCCGCCAGGACGGCGTTCGCGCCGGCAATGGCAAGCGGCCACCATTTGGTGGGCGCGGCATCTTGTTCGGGAAGCGGTGCTGCGGCAGAGCGGTCGCGCACCTCGGCATCGAAGCCAAGCGACTGAATGGCAGCCAGCACTTGCGGTAGCGCATCGGCAGCGTGTTGAACGGCGAGTGTGCGTTGGACGAGATTGAACTGCATGTCTGACACGCCCGCCATGCCCGCCAGCTTGCCGCGAATCAGCGTTTCTTCGGTCGGGCAGTCCATCTGACGAATGGTCAGGACTGTGCTCTGCCCGGCGGGGCTTTCATCGGCGCGAACCGCTCGCATGCCAACGGCTGCCAAGGCTTGCTCGATCGGCGCCGGGGATGGCAGCCGGTGCTGGACGGCCAGCGAACGCTGCATCAGGTTGAACTCAAGGTTGACCACGCCGGGCAGCGCCGCCAGCTTATTGCGAATGAGCGTTTCTTCCGTCGGGCAGTCCATGTTGTCGATCCGGTAGCGGGATCGTTTCAGGTCAACAGCCGCCGCATCGCCGTCCGCCGGCGTCACCACGTTGGTGGCAGCACAACCGCACCCCTTGGAGCCGCAATCACTCACAGCACCTCCCTTTGTCGCTTGAAATGGATTGGACTCAAGTACACACTCTATAGCTACTATAGAGTCAAGGGACTTCGGCCCGACATCATGAACATTCAGATCGGTGAATTCGCCAAGCGCACGGCCTGCCCGATTCAAACCATCCGGTACTACGAGCGCGAAGGCCTGTTGCCGCCGCCGGACCGCAGCTCGGGCAACTTCCGGCTGTACAGCGAGCGGCACATTGAGCGGCTGCAGTTCATCCTCCACTGCCGGTCATTGGACATGCCGCTGAACGACGTGCGGACACTCCTGCGCTACCGCGAGCGACCGGACGAGGATTGCGGCGCGGTGAACACCCTCCTGGACAAGCACATCGAGGAAGTCGAGCGGCGTATCGAGGCACTGGGGGTGTTAAAGCACCATTTGTGCGCGCTGCGCGAGACCTGTTCCGACGGGCGAGCTGCAGAAGCTTGCGGAATCCTGCAGGGGTTGTCCGAAGGTAGCGGCACGTGCACTGGAGACGGCACGCACCGCTGACACGAAGGGGAATGGCCGAACGGGTTCGCTATGTGACCCCTTCGGCCGCATGTTTTTTGACCAGCGCGACATCTGCGTCACGAAACATGAATTACAATCATTCTCATTTAAAGCCATTTCTCCCGCTTCGCCGGTAGGCTCTTCATGCAACTGCAGCGCGTCGTCACCCTCATCCTGTTCTACCTGCTGACATCGGTTTCAAGCGCGTACGCCGACACGCTGTCCACTCAAGACAAGACCAAGCAGGTCTGGCAATTACTCGACTATCTGGCGGTCGATTACGGTCGCTCCGTCAAGGACGGCCAGGTGGCCAATGCCGATGAGTACGCCGAAATGCAGGAGTTTGCGCATGCGGCGCAGCGCCAGATTGCCGAGTTGCCGGCGGGGCCACAGACGCAAGCCTTGCTCAAGGATGCTGGCGCGTTGCGCACGCTCATCGCCGACAAGGCCGCACCCACCGTCGTCGGTGAACAGGCGCATAAGCTCGCGGACAGCTTGCTGGCCGCCTACCCGGTGCCGATGGCGCCCAGCAAGGTGCCCGACCTGAAGCATGGAGCTACGCTGTATCAAAGCCAGTGCGCGTCCTGCCATGGCAACACCGGACACGCCGATGGTCCGCTGGCCGCCAAGCTGAGCCCGCCCCCCATAGCCCTGGCCGATCATCAGCGCGCCCAGGAGCGCAGCGTCTTCGCCCTCCAGCAGATCATCACGCGCGGTGTCGAGGGCACCTCGATGCCGAGCTTCGCGCAGCTCACTGACGATGATCGCTGGGCACTGGCCTATTTTGCGTCGACCTTGTCCTATTCCGATGCGGACCGGCAAGCCGGCGCCAAATTGTGGGCATCCCGCCCGGAGCTGCATAGCGCGGTGCCGACGCTCGCCAAGCTCAGCCAGACGCCAGAAGCGTTGCTGGCCAAGACGATCAGCCCGGATGCCGCGCGGCAATTGACCGCCTATTTGAGAAGCGCGCCGGATGTGCTGAACGCCTCCAACGCAGACAGTCTCGCAATCGCCAAGGACAAGCTCAAAGAGAGCGTAGCCGCCTTCGACCAGGGCGACAAAGCGACTGCCTCGCGCCTGGCGCTCTCCGCCTACCTCGACGGCTTCGAGCCGGTCGAACCGGCCCTGGCCGCCAAGAACCAGTCGCTGTTCCAGGACATCGAAAAAATGATGGGCCTGTATCGCAACGCGATCACTACCGGTCAGGCCGAGCAGGTACGGGACATCGCGCAGCATCTGCAGACGATGCTGACTGAAGCCCAGGATGCACTGGGTGGCACCAACGACCCGCTGTCGACGTTCCTGGGCGCCTTGACGATCCTGCTGCGCGAGGGCCTGGAGGCACTGCTTGTCGTGGTCGCCATGATGGCCTTCCTGAAGAAGGCCGAACGCACCGACGTGCTGCCATACGTCCATGCCGGCTGGATTGTTGCGCTGGCCGCCGGTGGACTGACGTGGGCCGTCGCTACCTACCTGGTGGATTTGAGCGGTGCCAGCCGCGAGATGACCGAAGGCTTCTCGGCAATCTTTGCGGCCGTGGTCCTGCTCGGCGTGGGCATGTGGATGCACCAGAAGAGCCTGGCCGGTCGCTGGCAGGCCTATGTGAAGCAGAAGCTGTCCTCCGCGCTGAACAAGCGCTCGGCGATCATGCTGTTCGTGCTGTCATTCGTGACGGTGTACCGCGAGGTGTTCGAGACCGTGCTGTTCTACGCCGCGCTGTGGAGCGAAGGGAACGGCATCTACCTGCTGGCCGGCTTGGGCTCCGGGATTGCGATCCTGGCGATCATCGCCGTCGTGCTGCTGCGCTCCTCGGCGCGCCTGCCGATCCGCCAGTTCTTTGCCTTCAGCTCGGCTCTGGTCGCGGTCCTGGCAGTGGTGCTGATCGGCAAGGGCGTTGCGGCGTTGCAGAAGGTTGGTTTTCTGCACATCACGCCGATTTCGATGCCGCGTATTGACGTGCTGGGGATTTACCCGTCCATGCAGACGGTGATCGCACAGGTGGCGATCTTGCTGATCATTGTGCTCAGCTTCGCGTATAACCTCCGATCGCAGAAGGCATCGAGCAAAGCGTAGTCGCTACCTTGATTTGAGAGTTCAATGGCGGATATCGACAGGTATCTGCAGGCAGCGACCCGCGATCACACACGGCGCAGCTATCAGTCCGCCATCCGTCATTTCGAGCAAGAGTGGGGTGGCTTCCTGCCGGCCAGCGCCGACAGCGTTGCACGCTATCTGGCTGAGCACGCACAGACGCTTTCCATCAACACGCTGCGCCAACGGTTGGCTGCGATCGCGCAGTGGCACGTTTCGCAGGGCTTTCCCGACCCCACGCGAGCACCGCACGTCCGCAAGGTGCTCAAGGGCATCCAGGCACTGCACCCCGCGCAGGAGCGGCGCGCCAAGCCATTGCAGCTCGCCCAGTTGGAGCAACTGGTTGCCTCGCTGGATGCGCAGATCGCGACCGCCTCGTCTGAGGGCAACGCCCATCAACTCCAGGTGCATACCCGCAACAAGGCGCTGGTGCTGATCGGCTTCTGGCGGGGCTTCCGGTCGGACGAACTGAGTCGGCTGCAGATCGAGCACATCACGGTGGAGCCCGGCCGGGGCATGACGATTTTCCTGCCGCGCACCAAGACGGACCGCAACCATGTCGGTACGACCCACAAGGCGCCCGCGTTGTCGCGCTTGTGCCCAGTCGCCGCCTACGAGGCCTGGTTGGCGGCGTCCGGCCTGACCGAGGGCCCCGCGTTCCGCAGGATTGACCGCTGGAGCCGAATCGCAGCCGATGGACTGCAGGCCAGCAGCATCGTGCCTTTGTTGCGCGCGCTGCTCCATCGCGCAGGACTGCCGCAATCGGACCGCTACAGCAGCCACTCACTACGACGGGGCTTTGCAACCTGGGCGAACTCGAACCAGTGGGATCTCAAGATGCTGATGGAATACGTCGGCTGGAAGGACGTACGCTCGGCCATGCGCTATATCGACGCGGCCGACCCATTTGCCCAGCATCGGATCGAAACAGCGCTGTCGGTCGCACCCCGGCCGGGCATTGCAGTCTGACAGGTCCGGTCTGGCGGACCTCTGCCATTGCTTTGACGCAGTAACCTTGCATGAACCTCTAATAAACGCGATTGCGGCCGACCCGTGCCAAGCAGGACTTCATGCTTGGCTCGCACGCCGGCGAGGTGCCGCCTCCAACAGGGCATCCTGAAATTGGTGGATCTTGAAGCTCAAAACGCCCCGGAAATTCACATGGGCGAAGTGTGCCGGCCCCATGCGGCGCAGCCAGTCATCGTCGATCCGTTGCCCCTTGCGCTGCCACGTATCCACCGTCGTTTGCATCCGCTCGGTATTCCAGGCAATCACCAGATTGGTCAGCAGCGAGAGCGCCCCGGAAATCGCGATCATCTCGTCCTGGCGGCGACCGCGCTCGTGTTGGACCTTACTCATATAAATCGCCCGCTGGAGATGGTGCACGGATTCACCCCGATTGAGGAGCGTGCGCAACTCGCGACGAAACTCGATGTTGCTGAAAAAGTCGCATAGGAACAGCGTGCGCAGCAGCTTGCCCAGGTGATCCGCTGCCCGGTGGATCGGGTCACCCTGGGCAGCACTGCCGAAGCGTTGCAGCGCAACGATCGCGCTCACGCGCCCCGCGTGAATGGACGCCACCAGGCGTAGCAAGCCATCCCAGCCGTCGCGGATCGCCTTGAGGGAGACCTCGTGCGACACGGCAGCCGACAATCCCTCCGTCACCGACAGGGCACGCGGCAGGTACAGCTTGCGCTCCGACAGGTTGCGCAGCCAGGGACAGAGGTCAAAGCCAAGTAGCTTGGCCACCGCCATCCCCACGTTCGTGTAGCCATGGGTGTCGACGGCGAGCCGCAGCAGCCCACCGTCAGCGCGGGTTTCGTTGTGACGCATGACGCCTTCGATCGCCGCGCCAGTTTGGCGCTCGTTGAGCACCATCGGCTGGTTGTAGACGATCCCATGCTGATCCAGCACGTGCGTATAGACGCCAGCGGCGTGCGTGCGTCGGCGGGGATCAGCGCGCGCGTAGAACAGATGTGGGGACGTGTCCAGGCTCATGGAGTCGCTGGAGGCGAGTTGGCCGGTGCCCCATAGATCGGTGATCGGGTGCGTGCGCTGGAACTCCACCACACGTTCGTTGGCGCGGCGCAGCCGGCCGGGCATTTCCAGGGAGCGCATCGCGGTGGAGACGTGCGCGAGGTCCAACTGCGGGATCATCGCCGCGACGCCCTTGGCATCCAGTTCGGTGCCGTGCGCGATCAGGGCTGCATAAAGGGAGACGAGTTCGTGGGCATCCCGCGCCTTGCGCGCCAACAGCACTTCACTGAAATTGGTGCGCGCATCCATCTCCAGAATCATGTCGGCAAACTGTGCGCTGCCGATGTCCTTGAACAGCAGATCTCGGGTGCGTTGAGGCGTGGTATCCGTGGTCTGCGCTTCCAATGGCGACAAATGCAGGATGCCGTCCGCGTCGATCGTAAAGTGGCCAGCCTCACGGGCCTCGTCCAGCGCAGCGAGACCCGCCTTCAAATGCTCGGTCAGGCGATCAAGATAGAGCCTCGCTTGGCTTGGCAGGCCGAGCGAAGACAGATGCCGGTCGCGGTCGACCTCCCACTGTGCCGGCGGAATCAGCAACTGGTCTCGTTCTCGAAACGACAGGCTATGGTTGATCCACACCGTGCCGCGGCGCAGCCCCTTGCGCAAACTCATTACAGCAGAGGCCTCCAAGGCACGCAGCGCGCGCTGGCGGTCCTCACCGTCGACCAGGTCGCGCCAACTGGCGCTCACTGGCACATTGCAGTCTGGCGGCAACTCCGTCATGCCCCGATCGTGCAAACCGCCAACGAGATCGAGTTGGCGCATGGCAGGATCGTTACCGTGACTGGCGAATTCCAACGCCCGCAAGGGTGTCAGGAGGTTGCGGAGTCGGTGGTGGTCTTCGGTAAGGGTTTCGCGCACGCTTGCGGCGTGACTTGCCGGCGGCCGACTGGACAGACCCTTAAGCAGCTTGCCGATGTCGGCCAGTCGGTCCTCGGCCGAGCGGCGGGTATCGTCCACCAGGGCCTTGATCTCCACCAGTTGCTGCCGGTATTCGATCGCCGAGCGGGCTTGCTTCGTCGTGGTCTTGTTGTACGCCTGCCGGACCAGGTCTGAGATACGGCGCCCGCTTTGGTACACCATGGCGTCAGTCAACTCCAGCAAGGTGACACGCAGGAAGAACACCAGTTCGAGCGTGCGCGTCGACGCTTTGAGTTCGCGGATTTTGGCGGGACGGCGGGCCTGGATACGTTGGCCGTAGGCCCGCTGTTTCTCGATGGGGACCGCGTCAAATGTCCAGGTATGCGCGCCGAGGTCCTTCAAGAAGCTGATCTTGGCCAGCATCTCGGTCATCGTTGACGGGCTGTGGCGCGCGGGTGGGGTCTTGAGCCATTCCAGCACCGTCGTGCCCGATGTGGCGTGCTGGGCAAACACCGCAGCCTCGGCCCGCAGGATCTGCTCGCGCGAGACCACCACGTCGATCATGGCCAGCAGATCCCGCTCGATGCCCGCCCAGATGGAGCGGGCCAGATCCTGCAGCGCACGCGTCGACGGGATCAGAATGCGCCGTTCGTACAACCAGTAGTGCGCGTGCTGAAGCAGTTCCTCAACGGTCAGCGATTCGGCGGCGTCCTGACGCATCCAGGCTTCGAGTCCGGCCCATTGCTCGTCATCGAGGCGTGTCAGGCCCAGATATTGGAGGGCCCAGACCTGATGCTCATACAGCGTCGGGTATCGCTGGTAAATGGTGCGCAGCGAGGCGATCGTTGGTGTCTCGACGGCGAGTTTTTCGCCGATATAGCGCAGCAACTGACGGGGGAGTGTGTTGAGTTGGTCCAGCGTACGGCCGCTGGCGCGCAGAAAGACCAACTGAATGGCGACTCCAGGGCGGCTGGCGCGTCGGAACTTCTGGTTGATCGCGGCGACATCGCTAGCGGTCAACGCGAAGTAATGCTCGACGTCGAACTCCGGCAGACGCGTGGGTAGGGAGTCTCTTCCCACATAGCGAAATTCCAAGCCCGGCATCTTGTGCCCCCGTCAAGGTGGCGCGATCCGAAATCGCGGGCGAATATCGTACTCCCGAAGTCACTGGAGGGCAGCAGACAATTGTCGGCAGAGACCTGGGGCCCTTATGAATAAAGGCTCTGCGGGGAAACCGTAAGAAAATGCACGAAAAGGACAATTACCCCGCAAACTGCGGAAACAACGTGGCCAGCGCCTGCTGATCGGTTTCGACGAACGTGCGCAGGCCATCCATCGCGACGACCAGTTGGTGATCAAACATGTCCGCTTCATCCGACAGATCAACGCGGACCGAGGCCTTGAAGGCTGCGAGCGCCTTCTCGCGCGTCACGTCTGCCCCCATCCAGCCCAGACTGCGAATGAACGTGTGCACTTCTTTTTTTCTGTGGGAGAAGCCGTTCAGCATCGACGGCTGAGATTTGAATCGTAGTCATTTCGATATCTCAAAAAAAAAATGGTCCGCCTCTGGTGAGAGCGGACCAATATGGTTGGTGGAACCTACTGAGTGGCCAGTGCGACCACATCGATGACAGCATCGGCCTCGTCGACCAGATCGGGTGTTTGCGAGATGAAGAACTCCCGCTCATACCCTCCCTGGCGCAACACCTCGCGCTTCATTTTCATGAACTCGCGCTTGCGCTCCGGATCAAGCGGGCCATCCGCCTCGTCCGTGAACAACGTCTGGAAGGCGGTGCCGGCGCCCTGCGCGCGATATAGCGCAATACCACGCGTCAGGCATTCGTTGATCCACACCTTCTGCCCGCCGGACATGACCGCGAACTCCTTCTCGCTGTCAGCCTGAGCGTCGTGGACACGAATCTCAAACCCCTCACGCTTATCGCCGTTGGCCAGCTCCGTTTGCGTGTGGATACCGATTGTGAATCGGGGTCCATAGCACGCCAGGAGCAGGTCGTTGACCTTCTTCGTGATTTCAGGGCCTGCATCGTCGATCGACAGCGCAATCACACCGTCATTGCCCAAGGCCTTGCCGAGCAGCTTCCACGACGAAATCTCGTCGGAGATCCGCTCTGCCTTACGCTGCACAACGGGTAGTGCCTCCAGATCAACCAGGAGGCCCTGCCGCTCGGTGCTGAGCGCAGTCTGAGTCCGGATCAGTGCTTCAATCCGGCCTTCGAACTGGGCAATGCGCTCGCGCGAGCTGGCAACCTGACGATCAAAGTCCGCGATCTTTCCGGTAACGTCGGCACTTTGCAGTGACGTAACCTCCCGGTTGATCGTGGCCAACTGATCGTCCGTCGCAACAACGTCGCGCTGGTATCGCTCCTTTCGGGCGGCAGCTTCGGCGTTCAGCTCGACCAGATCACGCTCGGCCTTCGCCAGCGTCTCTTGGGCGTCGTCAAGCAATGGCTTCTGCGCAGCAAGTTCGGTCAGCCGTTGCAACTCCCGTTGGTCGGCCGCCACCTGCCCCTGCAGTGCTCGAAGTGAAGCACGTTGGCCCGCCAACGGCGCGAGCTGCTCATCGAGCGCCGTCTTGAGCTTGAGCTTGTCCCGGTAGCCGGTTCGAAGCTCTGCCAACGAGATCCGCACTTCCGTGAGATCCGTGCTCGCCCTGCGCGCCTGAGCCAGCAATGGGCACGTCGAGTGCATCGGATTGTCCCGGCACGGAACAGACTCAATGACGTCGGCCTGGCCCTTCAGCGACTTTTCAAGGACAGCCTTCGATTCACCTTGACCGGCCATGTTTTGCAATTCGCCGATGATGCGCGATTGGTCAGGCACAACCTTTTCGAGCTGAGCAATCCCCTCTTGCAGCCGAATTGCCTCCGACTGTCGCTGCGTGACGGTCAATTGCAAAGCATCACGCGAGGTTGCGGCCGCCAGGATGGCGGTGCTGCTGGCCAGGATTGCGCGGCGGCTTGAAATGACGGCCCCCAGTTCCTTGGCTTGCGCCTCGGTACGTTGCACGGCAGCCCGTTCGTCGTTGTCAAGCGTTCGGCGCCTTGCTTCCTGGGCCACCTTCTGTTGGCCAAGCTCACGCATGCGCGCTTCTGCTACGGTGCTGCTCGCCTGCTTGGCTGCAAGCGTCGCACGCTCCTGAACCATCTGCGCATTGGCCTCCAGCTCACGATCACGCGCCTGGCGGGTCTCAACCAACGAGGCCTCCGCCTGCTCGATCTCCAAGGAGAGTCGTGCAACACGATCGCGCCGACCAACCAGGCTGGTGATGTTGTGCTGAACGACATCCAAAGCACGGCCGAGGCACTTCGCCACGTCCATAGCCTTGCCCGACAGCTCACGCATCCGCTCCAGACCAAGCAGCTCAGCAAGCAACTTCTTGATTTCAGAGGTCTGGTAGCCAGCAATCGGCCGTCGGTTCTGGGCAGAGAAGACACTGGTGAAGAACGCCTCCGATGATCCGAGGACCGATTCCACACAGCGGTTGTACGTCTCCGCCTTACCGTCAGACAGCGATCCGTCTGCCAGTTGAACCGGTTGCCATACGCCGTCCGAGCCAAGCACAAACAGGTAGTACTCGGCCTTGCGCGTCTTGCCAGAATTACGAAACGCGAACTGTGACCGGTATTGCTGGCCATCGTGCTCCCATTCCAAATCCTTTTCGGCCCGGGTACCCGTGAGGTGGTCCCAGTACGAAAACGCATCGGCCGACATCTTCGATGCATGGCTAGGCATCAGCGGATACGGATGCAGGTTGTCCATGATCGTCGTTTTGCCGGCACCGTTAGGGCCCATCACGGCGATCAGTCCGGTCGGCAGCTCGCGCAGGTCGACCGTCACACTGTCGCGGTGCATCCCATCCAGGATGCCGCGAAAGCCAGACAGGGTCAGTTTGAGAGGTCGCATGGTGCCCCCTCACCGCTGAAGCCAGTCATGTAGTAGTCGCCGGGGATCTCCAGCACCTCACGCGAGTCGTCATACGTGACGACGACGTCGACTTCCGGCTTGCCGGCTAGTGCGCGCTCGAACGAACGCACGGCCGCGAAAAATTGCGTCCGTGCCAGGTCAAGCACCTCCGGAAAGGTGGTGCATGCGGTCAAGGCCTTGAGTTCAGCCTCACTCCACTGGCTGGTGTAGCCGTTGGAGAGGGACCACAGAAGGTTCTGCACCTGGACCGTGGGCGCCACGGTAAAAACCGTGCGCTCACCGTCCGTTTCGACAGCCATGACGAGCATGTGGCCGCGCGTGGCGATCACCGCGCCACGACCATGACCGAACGGCTGGAACAGCATCGCACGAGTGAATTCGTGCTTGCCCACCAACCGCGCGGCCAACTCGGAGGCCGGCAGATCGGCTTCAAAGCAACGGGTCCACTGGGAACCTGCGGGATAGAGAATCATGATGCACTCCAAAAATTGGGCGAAGCGCATCCCCAACGGGTTGTGCGCCCGTCCGGGTTCAAAGGAATAGGTACTGCTGGTCGATGCGTCGTAGACGCGGGGAAAACCGAGTTTCGACAGCCCCGAAGGCTGTCGGAACGTGGCTCACACGTTCAAGGGTTGGGCGGCATCTGCCGCGAAAAGGTCATCGGTCAGCCAATCCAACGACGATTGGTTCTGAACTTGGTCAGCGTCCTGCCAGGCCGGCTGAACTGTCACCGGCTCAGCCGTGGCGGACGCCACCGTTTCACCGTTGTCGGCAGCAGACCCGCTCTCCAACGAGGCGACCACTCGATCCGCGATGTCTTGCGGCTCCAGTGCCTCCAGGATGGACAGGCGCTCCAGCAACGCGTCCGGCTTCACGTCGGTCAAACCGCACCAACGCTGAACCTTCTCACCGAGAGTCGCCGCGCGGCTGATGCCCTCCGCACGGCTTCTGACGGCAGGCAACACACGCGGATCCAGCTTCAGCTCCGCGGCGCCGGCGAACAGCGTGCGGATGGCCTCGCGGTCGACCAGCTGGCGATGCTCCTCGTCAATGGTCCAGCGAACGCGCACGAACTTGTCCTGCGTTTGCTCGGCGATGTTGGCCAGGCGCTCCATATCCGGCGGGCCGTCGAAATCGACACAGACCGTTTCGCGCGCCGGCGTTTCCACCTGCACCGCTTCGGCCCGGCCCGGCTTGATCTGCCAGCTCAGGTAGCCCTTCTTGCCCTTTTCGCCGTAGTGGAAGCACCCGATGGAACCGGCGTAACCGACCAGCCGGCCTTCGCGTTCCCACAACTGCATCGCATGGATATGTCCCAGCATGAAGGCATCGCACTCGGCTTCGAACAGCGCGCCGAGCGAGAACTCATGGTCGAACCCGGCCATCGGTACGCCGTGCTCGGTGTAGCAGCCATTGACCGTTCCATGCGACACACCGATGGTTCGGATGCCTTTGGACCGCAACAGCCGATTCACCTTGCCGGCGGCACCCAGGAATACCGTCAGATGCTCGCCCACCGCGGTTGCCGCATCCATGGCGCCCACGATGCCCGCCAGCACAGCCTTGTTGACGGTCGGAACGCAGGTGAACACAGCAGAGGGTGTGCCCTCCTGCAGCAGCGTTTCCAGCTCTTCGACGGTGAACAGCGGGCCGGCCGATGGCAGGAACGTCGATCCGACGAGCGCAACCTGGTGAATGCGATCGGCGACGTAGACGGGGTGGCGGCTACCGATCAGCCGGAACAGGTCCAGCGTGCCCGGCGGCTCATGCGAGAAGGTCCCCTGCAGCATGAGGACCGGCATGTGGCCCGACAGCGCATGAATGCGCTCGGCAAGCACCCGCAGTGCCGGCGTGTGCGCGTCGAGCCGATGATCGGTTGCGTCACCGGAAACGATACCCACATGGCAACCACGCGCGACCGCATCTTCCACGGCGAAACCGAAGCATCGGTCCGCTTCCACCAACCGCTCAGTCGAATAGTGCAGGTCGGAAAAATGACCCACGTGAAGGCTTTCGCCATCGTTGGGCATGCTCACCTCCTATGGAATAGCCGCAACCAGAACGGTCACAGCAACAGAAAAGAAAAACGGCGTCGGGGGAACTCTCGACGCCGCACGTTGATGCTACGACCAGGCGCCAAGCCGGCGCAGGTCAAGCTGAGAACAGACTGCCATCGAACTCCGCTTTCACCTTCTCGCGGAAGGCGGGAGGAGACACGAGAGCCACACCCATCTCATCGATCAGCGCTCGCATGTCCTGCTCGCGCTTGGTCCAGCCCTTGCCAAACTTGGAGTGTGCGTACACGCGCAAATGCTCGCGCGTTTCCTGCCCCTCCATGCCCAGCGCCACGATGAGACGTTCAAACTGCTCGGCGATAGAGCCGCCGACAGGCGGCTCGCTCTGCGCTCCTGGCTGACCACCCTCCTCGCCTGACGTTGGCGTGGCAGTGGCGGCCGGCTCGGTCGTGGGGTGCTCCAGCAGGGCAACCGTCTGCGTACCCACCTCGATCGCAGCACCAATATGGTCAGCGCCATCCAGCAGCGCGCCCAGGTCGATTTCGGCATCCAGCGTGGTGAGCCATTGTTTCTGGCGTACCGGCAAGCCGTTATCGTCGATGCGGGAAATCTCCACTTCCTGCTTGGAGAGCCAGAACCTGGTGCCGACCAGACGGCCGCCGCGCGCAATCGCCACAGTCTGCATGGCCGCATGGGCCTTCTGCAGGACGTAGATCGAATTGGTGGGCAACTCAATCAAGCCAAGGCCTCGAATGTCAAGGATCGCAAATAGGAAGCTGGCCGTGAGGTTGCAGTGTCGGTCCTGGTATTGCGGGCAGACCTGCGGGTCGCATACGCCATCGGGAATGGCGTCGTCCTGGCGCAGGATGATGGTGCGGCCGCCGAAGATGCGCTTTGCACGCCTGGCGCGGTCACTGCGCTCGACAGGTGCGTACGTCTTGCATTGACGAAGACCATCCGCCCCGTACTGCGACCAGAACACCTTTCCCGTGCCGTTGAATACCGCCAGCTCGTTGGGGATGTTGCGCAACCAGTCGTCGAACGCAAAGACGACCGGAAAGCGCCAGAGCTTGAGGCCGTCACCGCGATCCTCCCCGTATCGGGTCAGGATCTCTTCCGCGATGGCAGGATTCGTGAAATCACTGCCACGACACGTGAAGTACGGCGTATTGCGGGGGATGAGGGCGTAGCTCAGGCCGGTTTTTCGTTCGATCTCGGAACCGATGTCCTCGAACGAGAGCCCTTGGGCGAGAAGCGCGTCGTGAATCTGGACGGCTTGGGGATTCTCCCTGGCCTTCTTGGTGAGGACCTTGATGCCAGGGCGGATCTTTCCAATGACGGGCGGCCGCAGGGGCCGCTCCTCAATTATGCTGCGCGGGGTCGCGAAGCCTGGGTGGGTTGGGATTGCGTGCATGAAACGCTCCTGTTGTTCAGGTACTGAACGACTTTGGAACGAAGGGTCTCAGCACGGTCCCCAAGATGCAGGGCGGCGTCGGCCCCGCGTTGGGTCGTTACTTCGTTGAGATATGCCGCTCGCGCGGCGTCGGAAAGGCTGGCAACGTGCGCCGCCTCGCAAAAATTTTTCCAGCTGTACGGCTGGTCCTTGTACTTCGGTCGACGGGCGTGGATCAGTTCGGCGATCTGCGCCTTGATCTGGGATTGCAACGTCATTTCGAGTGCCATGGTCAGCTCCTCCGTGTGGGGTCTCTCACTTAAAAGCAAAAAAAGCCCGCTCCGGTAACCGGAAGCGGGCTTCTTGTGAGAAACCTGCTGCCACGCCCCTTTCGGGGGCGTGGCTCACAGGGAGCGTCGTGCCAATGCACTTCGCTCAGGGGGGAGAACGTAAAGTCGTTCTCGTGCAGCATGTTCACGCCGCACAACAACCCATTTAGGACTTTCGTCCACCGCAGGTTCACGGATCAGTCGACGACAACCGTCCTGCACCCGGAGGCGCTGGAGAGAGAGACCACACATTTCCGGGGCTCAGACGGTGTTCACAGGCATGACCTAGGGTCATACACACGGGAACGCGTATTACGGCTGATAGATGGGGAGTGTCTGGCTAAGCACTCATCACAAGGGGGGATTTCCACACCAGTTGCCAACTGGTCGGCGCATGCGCAAGGCACGACTTTTTTAAGGAGATGGACTCGCTAGGGAGTCAGTTCGATGCGTCGATGACGCGAGGAGTGATTGCAGTATGCACCAGACAATCCATTAGGAATCCCGGAAAGCTCGCCAAAATAGCGTGGCTTTTGTAAGCAGCCACCGTGTTCATGTGCCGGAAAATTTCGAGTGAGAGATGAGATACCACACATGAACCATGGTCGCTGCCCAACACCCCCAGGAACTTGAGGCGCCATTAGGCGCGCCACAGCCGAGTACATCCAACTCCGGACTCAAGCCGATCGCGCGGCTGGTCGGAGAAAACAGGATTAAGCGGATCGTCCCCGAGACGGCCGCCAGTGCTCAAGTCACCTATTCCTCTGTGTACGTTCGCGATTTCCTGCGCTCCGCGTACAACTTCTGCTCTTCCAAGTTCTCAGTCGCCAGGTCAGGCAAGACCCGAGCGCTCGACGAAAAATTCCGCGAAGCCGAGCTTTGGTTCGAAAAAGCCATCGCGTGGCACGCGAACAAAAGCCAAACCCCCATCCCCATCGAGACCGATACCGTTGAGGTCCAGGTCACACATCCGCTGTCTGGGCGCCTCATTCGCCTCCTGAACCAGCACGACAGGCTGTTCGCGCTCGCCATCTTCGCCCGCGTCGCCAACTCCATATCGGCGCTCGAATTCGAGGGCACGATGAAAGTGGCCGGCAGCAAGATCGCTTCAATCCACCAGAGCTGCATCCCCGACAACGACCGTTTCGCTGCTGACGGCGCACAAGACGGCGACACCCCTGCGGGATAGCCAACCACACCACCCAACGCACCCATCGGGATGGCAGCCGGCATGGCGCCATATCCGACCTAGCAGCCAACACGGCGCCCGAAACAGTGGCCGGTACGAAGGCCAGAGGGGATTGTCGTCCCGCGCGAAGGCATCGCGGACCGAATAAACGACCTCTCAGGCGCCCCCCTCACCCCAACCGCTGGAGAGAGCCATGGATATTCGCGAAATCTACCGATTGCACCAGCAGTACTCGCACTCCCCTGTCACGATCGACATGGGCACGGCGGAAGATCATGCGGCCGCACCGGCCCTTACCTACGCCGCCGGCGGCAAGCGCCGGTGGGACCAGCACAAGCCTGCCTTGAAGGTTACTGCGATCTGCTGCGCGTTCATCGTGCTGGCCACGATTGCTGGCCTGGGGCTTGGGGACCTGTACGCCAAGAAGGGCCGGGCGGGTTCGGCGGCAGCGGCCGGGCCCGAGCAAGTCACGCACGCAGTACAGACGCAAGCGCCGGCCGCCCCTGCCTCGGCGCCGGAACCTGCAGTCGCCGCAAACCAAGCCACGCCGGCAGCCATCGGAAGCTCGACGCCCTCAGCGCCGGTTGCAGCATCTGTCACGGCCGCGCCCACTGCACCGGTGGCTCAACCACAGCGAGCCGCCCTTTCCGCAGCCGAGGTGGCGCCCCGCGAGCGCGTTCCTGCGCCGGAGAAGGTCGAAACAGCCCCGGCTCAGCCCGCTGCTCGGCGTACCGAGCGCACCGCACCCGATCAAGCCCCTGTTACGCGGCCCGCGCCGGCACCCCAACCAACCGCCACGGCACCGCGCGCCGCTACACCACCGGCACGCACCACGGAAGCGAATCGTCCGTCCGGCGACGTGAAGATGTTCTGAGGAGCAAACCATGAAAGAGCAGATGGAAATCAGCATCATCAACGAGGGCATGGCGATTCACGGCAATGTCGACATGGACCATGGCGGCTCCATCCTGGGTCTCGTCAATGGCAACGTCGTCTCGTCAGGCGGCCTTCTCCACATCGGCCCGGCCGCCGTCATCAAGGGGTCGGTCACCGGGCAGTTCGTATTGATCCAGGGCGCAGTCGAAGGCGACGTCAATGCCCAGGTCTCTCTCAAGGTGGAAGGTGCGGTCAAAGGCGAGATCCGCTACGCCGGCACGATTCGGCTCGGCCCGCACGCCAACCTGGAGGGTCGCATCACGCGCATTCCGCGCCTTTCAGCGGCGGCGCCCGCGCCTCCTGTCGAAGATGCGCTCGAATCGAGTACCTGACGCTGGCCTCTCGCCACAGCATGGCGGCAATGCGAAATCGACACGACGCAAACACCATGAAAATCACCGACGGCGTGATGGATCGACACGAGATGCCGCGCTTCCAGCTCTTTGGCTGTCTGACCAGCCGCACCAACAAACCCAACTGACAGGTCGATCATGCACCTTGCATCCAGATACGCCGCCCTCATTCCGGTCGCCGCACTCTGCCTTGGCTTGGCCGCCTGCAGCGACAAGACAACCGATACAGCCAAGCAGATCAACCGGGAGATCGAGACAACCAAGACCATCTCCGACCCGGTTTCTGCTCTGGCCAAGCTCGATCCGCTGCAGGGTAGTGGTCGAGATGCCCTGACTGGTTGCGAAGTCGTCTGTGGCGATATTGTGCAAGCCATGGCCAACCTGGACGACGCACGCACGGCGCGGATCAAGCAAGCGATGGACCGGCTCACGCCGGCAAAGCTGGCGGAATACTTCGAGGGCGACTCGATGCTGCCCCTACGCGACGACATGGCGCCCCGCATTCTCGCGGCGGCCCAGGCTTCCACGGGTACCGCAGTCAATAGTCGGCTCCTGCGTGTTGCTGGCCAGATCGTGCGCGATGGAAAATACGTGATTCGTAGCTCCGACAAGGCGGCAGAGTTGTTCGCGCGCGCCTGGTTGGCGGGCGACCCGACCGCAGCGGCGAACAACGCGCAGCTCTACGATTCGTTGCATGACCTGAACAACGCCTACCTTTGGGCGTTACGCTGCCGAGCCGAGTGCCATCCTGATGACGGCTACCGCCCGGTCAACGCGGAATCGCTACGCAGCCGCCTATCCACGGCGGCGATCCGGCAGGCCGAACAGGCGGCACTCGACCCCACCGTGCTGTCTCTCGCTGGGCGCTAGGGGAACCACCATGCGCAAGATCTCGACCCTGACCGTTGCCCTCGTGCTTTTGAGCGCGGCACAGGTCGCAGACGCCGGCCGCGGTGGCGCTGGCGGTAGCTCGACAGCAAGTCGTAGTGCCGGAGGCATTTCGCGGTCTGCCGGCGCCAGCAAGCCCGGCACCTACCGACCAGCGACCAACAGCCTTGCGCAGACTAGCACGCCAGGCGCGCGGGCGCGCGGCACACGCCGCAGTCTGCTGGAAGGTGGCGCACAGCCCTCCGCTCATTTGGCGCAGGTTATCCGCGAGCGTGAAAGCAGCGGCCCGGGATGGCTTGGCACCGCGTTCCTGGTGGCGCTGCTCAGCCGCCACGATCTCTCCGACAGTGACCGCCACTGGCTGCAGGCCAAGATCGACGCGCTCGCCGACGACGAGGCTGATGACCAATCTGGTCTCGAACCCCCGCTCGTACCCACTGTCACGTTCCTGTATGCCGGCCTGCAGGGCAATTTCATGACCGGTCGCGGGTCTACGATCCGCGTGACTGCGCACGGGACGCCTGTGAATCCGATTCCGGTGAGTTGCACCATGCCCGAGGCACGCATCAGCACGGAAGGACCCGCTGCGGTGATCGTCTGGGAACCGCGCGCGCCAGCGGCCTATGTGCTCACATGCCAAGCGGGCGGGCAGCGCGATCGACGCCTGCTCAAGGCCGGGTAGCAACCTGGCGCCGGATGGACTCGTCCTACAAGACACACCGTACATCGCTCCGTGCATCGTTTTTTGCTCGGAAAACAGGGCCAGTCGGAATATCGTGTTGAACAAATCATTGGAGACGCCGTGGAACCCGTGAGCACCTTGATCGACTGGATTGATTGTCGTGAACGCAAGCCTTCCCCGCCTGAAACACCCTATAAGGAGTACCTGGTCTGGGTGGTGCAGTTGCTACCGAATGCCGCCGGCGGCATGTACTTGCTGCAATTCAGCCGTGAACGCAACGACTGGATGCCGCTACCGTATGGTCCTGCCGGTGCACCCATGGTCGTCACGCACTACAGTGAAGTTCTTGACGTATTGGGTTCCCCTGACCCCAAACCCTATGGCCCTCGAGGGCGTGAGTACCTTTGAGGCGGGCGCTGCCGCACTTGCTCTTCAGGATAGAAAAAGAAAAAGGGGGCACTTGGCCCCCTTGGTTTGCACCCCCACCATCGGGTGGGTTCTGACACACGCGTTTACCGCGTTCAGGATAAATCCACAGAAAGCCGCTTCGCGCATCAGCCCTTTCGCCATGCCTAGCGCAAATCAGGCCGCTGGTCCGGGCACCAGGATGAGCGTGTGCAACTCTTCAGCCGTGAACAGCCGGCTGATCGAGATCCAGGGCCGGCGCTCTGCGTCGCCATCACCATAGAAGGACACAAACGGTACGTGTCCATCCATGAGGCAGTGGAAGCGCCGCTTCGCGCTGCCGCCCTGCTCGATCTCGAAATCCGCGCCGTGCTGCAGTTCGAAGATCACTGATCCCTGTCGATACTGCACCGGCTGGCCATCGCGGCCACCGGCCGCGCCGATCAGTGCGGATTCGAACCAGTCGTCAAACCCGAGATCCGTACCACCCTCTTCTACAGCCTGTTTCCAGCGGCCAATCCACCCGAGGTCGGCCGCGCGAGGAAGAGACTCGATGTCGATCGGCTCTTCTTTGTCCATCATGATGTTGCTCCTCCGGGCACAGGACTAGATATGTCGAGTGCCACAAAAATTTTGATCGATTTCGGCACGCGGTCAAATTGGGCGGAACACCCACCAACCGATGCCGGAGCAAAGAAATGCCCCGGGATGGCCCGGGGCAATGGTCAGACGATGACCTCGATGCAATCGCCGAATGGCGGGGTATGGATTCTGCGCAACGGTGTGGTTGAGGCCCACAGCACCGGATACTCCGGCGGCACTTCGGGGAACGTGCCATACATGTCCGTCAGATAGGCGAGAAACGCCGGCCGAAAGCCCTGTTCCTCCACCCACTCGAACGGCGGTGCGAAGCAGGTACCGCCGCCGCCTTTCACAGGCGCCAGTTCAAGCGCATCACCGGGCTCGAACACCTGCACCTGCGTGACACGCGCGTCACAGTCGATGACGATCAGCCGCGATGGCTTCACTTCATCGAAAACGCGGTGGATCTCGGATGCGAACTGGCGTTGCGTTTCATCGAACACCGAGCCACTCGAATCGCGCACAAACACGGCGTCCCCCACCCGCCGGCTATGAAGCGCCGGCAAATAGAGACCAAGGTGCGTGAAGCGGCGGTTCGGTATCGACCAGCTGTAGTCGGCTTGGGCCGACTCGCTTGCAAAGCGCGCGAGGGCCGCACGCCAATCGACCGCCGGCGTAACCAGTTGGTCAACCACGGTCTGCAGATCCGCACCGAACTTGCCGCGCATCTTGGCCACCTGCGCAGCCTTCATCGCCGCGACTTTCCACTGCGTCTCCGTCGAGGCCTGGTCATTGCCGCGATCCTTGCGGATGTCGCCGGGCTCATACGTCGGGCTGCCGTCGGCGTTGCCACCTTCGGCAGCGCCCTGCCCTTGTGCCGCATCGGATGCGTTCGGGTCGCGCGATGGCAGCCCAGCGCCCGTACCGCGAGCGCCCTGGGCCTGAGGCTCTTGGGGAGCCTCAGGTGGCCGTTCCTGGCGGAGCACCGCATAAATCTCCTCTGCTGACTTGCCAGTGAAGCGTTCCTCCAGCAGTGCGCCTTTCGGGAGCTTCAAGTTGGCAGCGAGCACAACCGGATTGACCGCATAGTCACAGGCCGCGTTCCACAGCTTCTGATCGCGATTGCCACGCCGCCAGCAATGCCCGCTGGCGGGGTGCAGCACCTCATGAGCGAGACACCCACGCAGTTCAAGATCGTCCAAGGTGGCCACGAACTGCGCGTTGTAGCCAAGCGCCCGGCCGTCAACCCAGAACGTGTGGCACGTGGGGTCTTCGACAGGCTTCAGACGAAGCGCCAGCGCCCCGAAGAAAGGGTGGTTCAGCACCAGTTGACCACGCTGCTTGATGATCCGTTCGAGCATGGCCACACCTCACGAGGCAAGGAGGAAACTGAGCGCAGACGAATCGCCAAGTGCCGGTGCTGCCGGCGTGCTGAGCGCGCCGGTCATGTACACCGCCATCTGCGCCTCGATCTCCATCGCCTTCTCCGCCACCTTCTGGCGAAGATCGGCCGAATCCTTCAATTCGGCGCCCGTGTAGCAAGCCAGGTGATTGCGCGTCTCGTTCAGGATGTCCGTCAATGCCGGATCCTGTGTGAAGTTCAACGTCGGAAGCAGGTCACACAGTTCGCGCACCTTGTCGACAACGCCCAGCCGGACGTTGCGTCCCGCGTACAGACGGTTGGCGAAGTGCTGCACAGCGTCGTAGAGGCGGCCGACGATGTCTTCGTTGGCCGTCTTGACCGCGCTGAACACCCGCTCGTCCATATCCGCCTTGATGCCGTCCAGCACGTTGGCCGGCAAGTTGATGCCGAACTGGCTTGCGTCCGGAAACGGCAAGGGAGACAGGCGTATACCGAACTTGGTCGACAGCGCTTCGAGGGTCGGGTAGTCCGCCTCGGTATAGAGCCCGTTGAGAGCACCCTTGGCCTGCTCCTTCAACGCTGGGTATTCGGCGAGAAAGGCTGACGTGGCTTCACGGAACTCGTCTTGAAACTCGCGCAGCCGGTCAGCGACCTTTAGGTAAACAGCCGTGGGCAGCAAACGCACGCCAAGCTGGTCGTATTCGAGGGTGTGCGCATTGAAGAAGGCACGTGCTTGCGTGGCGATGCTGCACACGCTCTTGTAAGAAATGGCATCGTCGGTCAGGAGCTTCTTGTTGAAGCGCCCGATGTCTTTGGTGGCGTGGTTCTTTTCCACCTCTTCCGTGGCGCGGGTATCGAAGCGACGTGCGCGCCAAACGGAGATGCCAAGGGATGCGAGCATGACACGCTCGTGAACGTTGAGGATGTTCATGGAAATAGCCTCTTGAAATGAAAAGCGGCGAGCCAAAGCTCGCCGCATGGGATGTACTGCTTGAAAGGGAACCGGTTTACCGGCCGTCCATCGCGGCACCGATCCAGCCGGATTGCGCTGCAATGAAAGCCGGCACGGAAACGATAGACTCGTCACGGCGGATCGCGTCGCTGATCATCATCGTTGCGCAGTCACCGTCACCGCCCGCTTGCATGCGGTCGGCGTAGACGAGGACGCGATCGATGTTCGCGACCGTGGTTTGACTCGCAACTGCCGTCGCAATCCCGATGCGCGCCGAGGGCTCCTCCGGGATGGAGGCAGTGTCCGGCGCAAACAGAACGCTTGCCACAGAGGGGAGACTGCGAAAGGTCTCGCGAAACGCCTGGAACTCGGTCGCGGCACCAGCGCCGACAGCACCGGTGAACACGATTGCTTCCAAGCCAGCTGGCACCACGGGCATCTGCTTCCCAACCGCGCCCCAGCCTCGCGGCGACGGCAGGTTCTCGATATCACGCGTGCGCTCCTTCGCCACCAGCAGATCCGGCTTGAAGCGCAGGAACGCGATCAGTTCAGCGGGAAGCTGCGACTTCACAGCCCATGCCGCCCAGGCATCAACGTTTGGCACAAGCTCGACGATGGTCGCAAACCGCGACTTCACCGGATCGAGAATGCCAGACACGCCGGCGTTGTCGGTCCGGCGATTCGTCGCCGCCAAGAACGTCACATGCTCGGGAAGCTTGTGCTCGCCGATGCGGCGCGCGAGCAGCAGTTGCATCTTGGCGGCTTGAACCGCCTGAGACGCTTGACCGAGGTCGTCGAAGAACCAGACCAACGGCTCTTTCGCGTGTAACACCCTCTCCAGATCCCCGAACGGCAGGAACCTGGCGGATTGGCCATCCGCGCCGGGGAACGGCAGGCCCTTGGAGTCTGTCGGGTCCTCGACCACCGGATGCGAGATCAGCAGGTCGTAGCCGGCGCGCTCTGCAGCCGCGGCTGCGATGTCGGATTTCCCGACACCTGGCGCGCCAGTCACGAGCACGGGCAGGTGTGCCGGAATGTAGGCAGCCAACAGGGTCTCCAGTTGCGACGGGGAAACCTGATTGGTGAGGGGCGTAACTTGATCGGTAAGGGTATTGTCCATGGGGTATCACTTGACGAAAACCCACGGAATCCACGCCCACAGGGAGTAGACCCCTGTGGGATGGTTGAAGAAACGGCCGATGCTGCCGGCGTTGGATCGATGCGTCGGAGACGCGAGGAAAAACAGTGTTTGGGTTGGCTCAGGCCAGTCCGAACAGCGCTTTTCAGCAAGGAGAGGTTAGCAGGTTGCGCGGCGCGGCGCCACACGCGCAAGGGGGTAGAAACGGCCGCCCTGCCCCCGTGATGGAGGGGCAGGGACTGGCGCGTGAAAGAGATTGGCGTCAGGCGTACGCCGGCACACGCTCTGCCGGTGTACTCAAGCAAGCGCGTGCATAGTCCAGGGTGCCGTCCTTCACCTTCAGTGGCCTGCCCAGGTCGCGCTTCGGATCGACGAAGAGGTAGCTGACAGCATTGCCGCGCCGCGAAGGAACAATCTGCGAGAAGCCTTCCGCGATGCACAGGTCGACGTACTGCTTGCCGGTCATGACCTGCCCACCGCCGACGGAATAGCGTACCGACTCAGCAGTCTTCTTTGCCTGCTCCATGGCCTCAATGCGGCGCTTCTCCGCCTTGGCCTCGGCCGCATGCTGCTCCCACACGTCCTGCTCCTGCTGGGCGAACCCGCACATGCTGAAGATGGCGCGCCGGCGCGCTGCTCCCGTTACCGTCAGCAGGTTGACCCCGATGACTTCACGAATGGCGCGCTTGCTCGATTTGTTGTTGGGCTGGTCCAGAATCTCGAGCAGCCCAGCGACATTACGCTCCAACAACAGCGAGGCAATCATGTTGCCGTAGTGGTAGTTTCTGCAATTGCGTTGGCGCTCGGCCATCATCATCTGCAGCTCGAAACGGCGCTTCGAAAGGTTACCGTCCTCCCGCTCCTGCCGAAGCCGCGCCACCGTCTTCTCATACACGCTCTCGTTGACGCACTCCGTCACGCGCTTGGCCAACGGCGAAAGCGGCTCTGCGTCAGGCCCCTCTGCGAGCTGAAGTGTCGGCGCCGTGAGTGGGCCGAGGATCTTCGCGTCGTAGAACGCGTCGTCGATGTCGATATAGGAGCTACCGACCGGCAAGGCCCGAACGATGGCGAGCAGCTTCGACACGTTTTGCTCGGTCATCGCCATCTTCTCGCGTCTGAGCACATCACACAGGTCCCGCAGCGTCTCCGCCGGCAGCGCGCCGCGTAGCACTGGGAACTCAATGAGAGCGTTCAGCCATTCCAAGCCGTGAGGGATCGCCGTGCTCGTGTGACGGTAGAAGTTGAGGATGCAATCCTTGACGCGCTCGCCACGTTGTAGCGCGTAGGCGACGTGCCATTCATGCCCCTTGCACGCCCCTCCGCCCGGATAGGCGTGTGGCCCGCCTGTTCCGAAGCCAAACCGGCGAAGTAGCTCGTCCGTGATGAAGCGCTGCGGACTCTCGACTTGGAACTCCGAGAAAAGCGAGCCCTCCTTCAGGCGTTCAGGATCGATCAGGTATTCGCTCTCGTAGGCCAGCGCGCTTGCGGCAAGGACAGCTTCCCAGGATTCAAAGCTGACCTCGTAGGGCCGCAGCAGCTTGCCGTCCGGTTTCAGGATGATCCGCTCGACTTCGGTGATCACGTGCAAGAGGATCTCGTGCACCGTGCCGTCGGGACGCAGCCCGATTCGGCCGCGTGGCAGACCAACGACGGGGATTGGACCATTTTCGACGGTATGTACAGTGAACGAGTCCGCGGTGAATTTGCGCGGAATCGATTTGTCGGCGTTCAGGAGGGCCAAGACGCCGGCCATCGTTGTGCGGGTCTCGGTCTTCGTATGGTTGATGGTGATGATGTACATGAACGTTGCTCCAATAAGGACTGGGGCAACGCGCCCCACCGGGGCGATTGCCCCTGGTGGGATGGAAGGAATTGAAGGCCGCGCGTCAGTGCGACTTGCGGCGCCTCTTTGTCGCGGCAGCAGCGTCGACACGCATCGCGACGACTTGGCCGATCAGTTGCTCGTCGGCAATGCGCCAGATGGGGAACGTCGCATAGCCGCTGCGAATGACGCGCCCGGTATCAGCAAACGCGCCCGTGTGCAGCAGTGCTTGGCACATATCCTGCGGCACCAGCCCCGAAGAAAATGCAAACTCGTCGTCTGCGAGCGGAGCGTGCCGGATGTTGGTGGACAACGAGGCATAGCGCAGACCGTCGTCCGCCGCGTGCAGATGAACTGCGACGTGCATATCCGTGTAGAGCTGCACGGCGATCGTCACGCCCGCTGGGAATGATGCCAAGCCGGCACCGACGACTTGATGGCCCATGGAGAACTCCTTGTTGTACGCGGAGTGCCCCATCGGGGACGCACCCCGCGTGGGTTGTTGGATGAAATGGTGATGCGGCGGCGTCAATGACTGACGACCATCCTGCGACTTGAGGTGGAGATTTAATCGTCAGCCTGGTGCCAATTGCTCTCGCGCTCCTTTGCGACTGCAACAGCCTCTTCAAGCGTCGGCACGGCTTCACCGTAATGCACGTCGCAATCTCCGCCTTGGTACGAGACTTCCAGCCCCGGGAGGTAGCCTGCTGGCGACTGCGCAACGCTCGCGCGTGTTTCGCGCAGACCGTCAAAGTCCATTCGCCACCTGCCAAACCAAACGGTCGGTGGGTGACGCTCGGCGTATTCGTCATCTTCCTTTCCCTGCCGGCGGCCATCGCGAAAGTGCATCTCAAGCGAGCCGCCATCGGCTACAAAGACCGGAATGCGGTCGCTATCGATGGCCTGCATTCCTGCAAGTTCTGCCGCCCATTCGGCACGCTCCTGCAGCTCCCGGCTGCCGATCGGGTCAACCGACGACAAGACGCGCGAGAGCGACATGAGAACGCTTGCCCCGAGGGGGTCAAGCTTACAGTTGTATGCCAACGCCTGGCATTCGGGTGAACGGATTGAAATCATGGTTGAGCCTCCTTAAGAGGGCTTTTGCCGCTTCGGCCAAAGCCGAAACGGCAAAAAAAACGCACCCACGAATGGGTGCGTCATTTGGTGTGGCTGGCTGGGCCAGCGTCGAGCAATCGCTAGTCGTTGTTGAGCTGACGACCACGTCGGTCGGCCCACAGCAGATATGCCGCGATCAATGTCGTGACGACAGCGGCGAACATTCCGAGCGTCATGGTCAGTCTCCTTTGGACAAAACAGCGCCTACTACAAATAGTACAACAGTGACGGCGATCAACGTAGCGACATCGGACACGGCACCCAGCGTCCAAGCGCGACTGCCACTGAAATAGCTGGCAGCACCGATCAGCGCCGCGGCCGACAGCGTATGAGCGAAACGACCGTACTGCTGGCGCTGATCGCGCGTTGGCGCGAGAAGTGCGCTTCGCACCACGCTCCACAACGACTTGCGCGCCCGGCCCTTGCGGTTCAAGCGAAACGTCGCCGCTTCGACGTGCACGAGCGGCATTTCGTAGCCATCCTCGGCAGCAACGAGGACGTACGCCTCGCCTGCGGCCTTGGCCGACTCGATCTGCTGCACCAACCGGTTGGGCAACACGACAACATCGGTGTCAGCCTGGATGGCTGCCCTTCCAGATGTCTCGTCCCCGCTGGTCGAGCGCAGAATGACCTTGATGAGTTTGGACATGGCGGCCTCGCTTTAGCCACGGCGGCCGGCAACGAATCGCAGGTTGGCCAGAAGCTGGCTGTAACCTTCCGGCGATGCCAGCGACTCCAGGCAGACGGCGTTGTTGCGGCCGCCGCCAAGATCGTGACGGCCGGCGCAGGTGCGATAGCGGACCAACACCTTCGGGTCCGCCGGCGCGTGCGAGATTTCGAAGTACAGCGCGTCGGTGTGCAGCGCGAAGACGTCGACCAGGCGGCGACGCTGGCGACGCGTGCGGATCGAATATTCCCGTTGACGCAGCGCCAGGTCATTGGCGACGCGACGCAGAACGCGTGAAGCATCACGTTGCAGGATTGCGCCGGCGGCCGTGTTCGACGGGCAGCGGCTTCGGGTAAAGGATTGAGGAATCTTCATCGTTGGTGTCCTATGAAAGAGTGCGGTACACCAACCCCAGCGGGACGGTGTCCCGCGATGGGTATGGTCTGGGCATGCCAGACAAAGCTCGATGCGTCGGTGACGCGATCAAAAGCGCTTGCCCAACTGTTGGCAGTTGGGCAAGCCCTCTCGGGCTTGCTATGGGATGGAGCGCCGCGGACTAGCGCTGGAGCTGCGGCAGCGGAACACGCGCGGTGACGCGCAACAGCCCCTTGCGTTCGGGCAGAGGTTTCTCCGGGTGTGCGTCATCGAAGAACACCACCACTCGGTGATCCTGATCGACATACCCGAAGCGAAAGCCCGGGACGCAGCTGGAACCCGAGAGAGCGTCGCTCGCCTCGCCGGGATTTGGGTACTTCGAGGAAGTGCAGCGGATGAGATTTTGTTCGCTCATGATGGGTCGGCTAGACGGGCAGTACTGCCGCCTCGCGTTGCAAGAATTGTTGGCCCGCCTCCCGGATCAACTCCGTCGTGATGCCCTGCATGTAGCTGGGAATCAGGAACGGAACGATCGAGGGATGCGAACTGAATTCGAAGAAGAAGACGGTGGAACAGCGGCCACGCGTCAGGTGGCTGAAGACTTCCAGCGTCCGGTGATCCCGACGATAGACAGCCAGATCGTCTGTGGTTGGGGTGGCCATTGAGTGGAGGGGGAGCAGCGTTGGCAGCGCCAACAGGGCGGTGACCGCCTTGCGGCGGCCACCAAGAGGATCAGCGGGTCAGGCGAAAGCCCGCCGCGCTGGAGATCATGTACAGACGCTCCCGAGCCACAAACTGCTGCGTGGCATCCTGGGTAACGACCAACGTTCGCCCAGCATCCGTGCGAACGATGACTTCTACGCCCGGGCGCTTGTTCAGCACCTGGGAGACTTGCTGCGTGATCACACCGCCCACGGCGCCGGAGACTGCGCCGGCGACATAGCGGCCATTGCCGTTACCGATGGAACGGCCACCGAGGAATGCGCTGATGCCTGCCCCGATGAGACCGGGCATGCCGCTTGATGCGGACATGTAGCCATCGTCACCAGTGATCGTGACATTGCGAACGCGAACAACAGTGACCTGCTCGGCATCACCGCGGCGCATGACTTCCATGCCGCGGTAGACGTCGGGCGAGCTCTATTGAAGAGCGCATCCAGATGCTAGAACGCAGAAGGCGACGAGAGCAGCGGAGAAAAAGGACTTGAACATGATGGGCCTCGAAAAAAACGGGCCCATCACACCTACGGGCGTGAGGGCCCGTAAGGGGGGGAGAAGAGATACCAGCCAAAGACTGGTGTGAATCGATGCGCCTAAGACGCGGAAAGCAAGGGCATCGTAGCAGCTTGCTTTGGCGCCGGAAAGGGGCCGTCGACACGCATTTTGAAAAACTCGCAGCATCCCCGAAAAGGCACCGGCCGGCTACCCCCTTTCGGGTCCGACTGTTGCCTTCACAGCGGCAACGATCAGATCAGGCGTCCGAGGCTTTCCCTCTATCGCTCTTGATTCGGGTCCTGTCGAAGCCCTTTCAACGGCTCCATGCCGAAGGCATGGAGAAGCGATCCGTCCACGGCCAAAGCGAGTGGAGTGAGTCCGTACAGCACTGCGACACACGCGATGGCTGCGCACGCGGTCTCGACGTACCTGCCATCATCCAGCAGCGGCAGGATGGTCCGCATCCCGATAATCGCGAAGCCACCAGCCCCGCATATCGCGGCGCCGAGTGCGATCAGCTTGCAGAACAAGCGCACGAACCACTCGCCGAGCTGCATTTCAACGTGCTCACGCATTATCCGTTCTTCCGATCAACCTTCCGCCTTACCGTCTGCCACCATCCAGGCCATGGCAACCAGCAAAGCGATCAGCGTTGAAACCCACCAGTACGAACTAAACGAATAGCGATCAACCTGCATCCACAAAAGACTACCAACCGCATCAACTAACCCCGGCAGCGCATATTTTGCATTCATCGTCGTTGTCCTATTTCGTCAGCCCGCGCGGTGCCGGCGTCTTTCCTTCGCACTTATCACTGGTCCTGTAGGCCGCCACCTTGCGAATGTGCTTGCTCCCGCTGGGGCGATGCCCGGTCTGGTGAGGCAACGGCTCTGTCGGGAAAGGAAGCACTTCGCGGCAATGCTTGCAGCTATAGCCGTTGCCGTGTTCACACAGCGGCGAGAGTGGTTCGTCCCAGTGTGGCGGCCGGCGACTCGGCATGTTTCTTTCTACCGCCCAATGAGAAGGTCACGCAGATGCTGTTCCTGCTCTTGCCGGTCGAGCACGGACTGCGGAAAGTTCTCTTTCAGCCCCAGCCAGATCCGGCCAAGGTCGTCTGCGTAGGAATGGAGTCCTTCGGAACGAACCTGTTCAATGAACATCATCAGGTCCATCATCGACTTTCCAACCTTGGGGCCCTGCGCGACCAGCACCTTGCCTGCCTTCATCGCCTGCACCGCAGACGCCCAGTCCGCACACCCTGCCCGGCGCGCAAATGCATCGCACGGATGCACGATCTTGGCGCCTGGCCCGAACATCGCTTCAACCAAGTCGGTCGGCTTCGACAAATCCACTTTGAACGGTGCTGCGACAGGCTGGCTGGCCAGGTGCCCCAGCAGGTGCTGCGGATCGGTACTGTTGTTCGCAATTGACATGGTCTGTTTCCTTCTACCGGCGCAGCCGGCGTTTTTCCTATCCCGGTATGACGAACGATGCGACTGCCGCCGCAATGCACAGGGCGATCACGCCGAATGAAACCGATCGATTGAATGGTGCAATCACCCCCAGGCTGAAAGCCGACATGAAGAGCACTCCGATGAGTGCCAATCCGATTTGGCCAAGTAGTGTTGTTGGCATAGCCTGCGCCCTTGTTTTATTCACCCTTTCCTTCTACCTGCGTAGCCGACGCGCGAAGCGCACACACGCCGAAAGAAGTTCCTAGCCGGTCTACGTAGTCGCAAACTGTTGGCAGTGTTAGTTTGATTCGCCTTTCACAAGGCGCAGAAGGCGCGCTCGCTCGGTTTCGCGCGGCCCAATAGCAGCGGGCACGCCATATCCAACCGGCGCGGCCTTGGCCCACATGCCCATCAGCCGCTCCCGATCAGCGAGCATGATCGCCCCACGCTCTTTCACCGCATCACGAACGGCTGCGCGGTACACGGGTGAGCCCGCCGTATAGCCGTCCGCCAGGATGCGGTACGTCACGGCATCAACTTCGCGGCGTTGCTCTGCGGGATTCGAGATGACGCCAAATAGCACCAGCACCGCATTCAGTGCGATCGCCACGGCGGCGCATTGCACCATGAGGGCGAGAATCCGCCACCTGAGTGGCTTTTTGGGCTTGGGTTCGGGGTTCATTGTGTGCACCAGACATTCCGAATGGTCGTTCGTACGCTCTCACAACGCAGACGCGCGACTTCGCACGGCAAAGGCCGTGGGCGCACTGGTGGCACGCCCACGACCTCAACTCGACACGGCGCCGCCATCACCGGGAGCTTAAGCACGGCGAGGCTCATCTGCTCGCTTGCGAGGACCGCGCCAGACCTGGAAGACACCCACCGCCCCCAAGCCTGTGGCCACGACAAGAGCCGCAAACATCGACCGCTGCAGCACGCGAATGGTGCTCTCGGCACCGGCGATCGCTCGATAGACCTCCTCCGCGATCGGGCCCGGCGTGCTGGCAAGCAGCGTATTGAAGAGCACCAGCTCCAGTTCGTGCGTGGCCGAAACCAGTTGATCCGCCAACACGAGCGCAACGCTTGGAGCTGACATCAGGGCCGTCAGTAACAGTCGGCCCAATCCCCGCTTCGCGCGCTGACGCAGAAAAGGCGCCCCGGCACCACGCCAATGCTCCGTCCCGATGTTATGTCTCCCCGCGTTCATCGCGCTGGCTTAGGGGGCCGGGAGGGCTTCGGGCTTGACCGCTGACTCGCCATTCAAGGGCAGACCACTTCCCTTGTGCATGCCATCGCGAATCAGATTGGCCAGCAGCACTTCCACGAGAGTACCGCCACCACTACCGCTGCCGCCGGTTGCAACGACATCCGGCACCAGCTTCATCCCGGAGCCGGCAAGCGCCTCCGCGACCTGGACGACGGCGTAGTTGCCGCTCTCCATCGAGTCGATCTTCTGCTTGATGACGCTGGCCTCCGCGGTACCGATGGCCTCGACCTTCGCGGCCTCCGCTTCACCCACCAGCCTGACCACCTTGGCGTCCGCTTCCGCGTTGATCGTCTTAGCTTGCGCTTCACCCTCGGCCTGCTTCACCGCCGCCCGAGCGTTGAACTCCGAGATGGACACCTGACGCTCTGCGTCGACCACCTTCGCCTGGGTATTGGCCAGGGCCGTCGCTTGCTCCAGCTCCTGACGGACGGCTTGGGCTTGCTTCTGGGTTTCGAACGTGACTCTCTCCTGCTCGGCCTGCTTCCGGTCGGTCAGGGTCTGCATCAGCTGCTCGGGTGGCACGATGTCGCCGATCAGCGTGTCAACCGCGCCGACGTTGTACTCAGCCAGCGCGTCACCGATGGCCTTTCGGGCGTCGTCCTGACGCTTCGACCGCTCACGCAGGAAGTCGATGATGTCGGAGGCCTGGGCGCTGTTACGGAAGTAGTTGCCAATGGTCGGTTCAAGGACCTGCGTCACCAGCGCGGACATATCACCGAATCGGGCAATGACCTTCGGAGCATCGTTGCGCGGAATGTGGATGATCTGGCTGACATCGAGGTTGAACTTGAAGCCATCTGCCGAGCGTACCGTGATGGTCGACAGATTGGCGTCGAGCTTGTGGGCCTCCGATTTCCCTGCCGCCCAGTTCAGCACGACGTTTGCGGTCGGCACATTGCGGATCTTGTGGGTGTAGGGATTGATCGGATACTTGCCCGGATCGAGCGGCTCGGCCCATACTCCCTTCTCACCACGCGAGACGAGGTTGGCATGCTTGAAGGAATCGCCGGAAACGTCCCGTCCCTCGTTGCCGACATAGGCGATCACCACGCCGACGTGGGCAATCGGTACCTCGGTCATATCGACGACGTCAACGGTGGCGAAGCGCGGGTTGATGAAGTAGCGGCCGGCGAGGAGCACCTGTTCCTGCAAACCCTTGCAGCCCCCGTTCTGGATGAACGCCTGCGGATTCTGGAACATGTTGTGGTCAGGCACTTCCGGGCCAGCGATTTCGCCCCGCCCCAAGGGCTTGCCTTCGCGCGTAGTCACGATGCCGACTTTGTTGTCGGGAATGTCCACCACTTCGGCCACATTGACATCGAAGAGTACCGGGTTGATGCGATAGGAACCCGGGGCGATGATGCCACTCTGCGGCCCACGCTCACCACCGTTTTCCAGGAACGAAGCGCCATCCTGGTAGGAGTCACACACTACCTGCTTGGCGATTACGCGGCCCGCCGGCAACGGTGAGCCGTCACGGGCTTCCACGACGCCGATCTGGCTGGGCGGGATCGTGATGGTATCCGCGAGCGTGACCTTGAACAGCAGGGGATTGACCCGATACGTGCCCGGCGGAATTACATCGATCTGCGGGCCACGTTGGCCATCTCCCTCGAGGAACTGCCGCGCGTCCTGAAACATGTCGCAGTTGATGCGTTTCGCAAGAATGCGGCCGCTCGGCAGAGGATGGCCGTCACAGGCTTCGACGACCCCAACCTTCCCCACCGGGATCGTCACGAACTTCTTCAGCTCAACTGCGTACTGCCACGGCCAGAGCGCCCAATGGAGGCCCGGGGCGAGCGTGTCCGCCTGGTAACCAGCTTCGCCGGTCAGCGCCAAGATGCGCCCGTCGGGGAGACTGCGGTTTGAGCCGAAGAGAACGAATTTCTTCGTCACGACGCCAATGCTGTCATCGGGGACGATGATGACGCCAAACAGCCAGAGCACTTGGCGGTAGGCTGCTGCGATACTGATCACTGCGATTGCACCCACAATCTGCCAAATATGACCGAGGAGGTAATCCATAGAGAAATCCAGGTTCTTGTGTGTTCTGCACTGCCAGGAACATGTTCCTGGTCAGGAGTTGCAAACCCTTTGGGGGCAACGGCGTTGTGCGCGCAAACCTTGGCACCGCCGCAACACGATTATGTCTGTCGCGCAGAACAGAATGATCGACAAGAGCCCTGTTTTTTCTGCCGCCTTTCTTCGGATTCAATGGCTGGCATCGGGTATGGGCTTGGCCGGCCCACTATCCGAACACTGGCACTGCGAGCACTTCACCGAGGACGCGTCCGGCAGTAGCTGCTCCCCCCAGGCGGCAGGAAGAAGCTCGGTGCGTTCTCGCTCTTCGCCTCTTCGATCATCTCGCGTCCCCGCTTGCTCAAGATTTCGAACGTGTCAGGAGTAGCGCCCGAGACTGTCATCTGTCGAGATAGCCAGCGCTTCGAGCCCCATGGCAGCTGCAGCAGCATCCGAGGCTCTCTGATCCGGAGCGTCATCGCCCCAGTTCCCGGACGTCCCAGCGCCCGAGAATTGTCCATGTGAATCAGTCGGCATGCCATGATGATACGAGTTGAGCGCACTGAGTAGCAGCGTTCTCAGGCTGGTCGGAACATCTGTCGCCATGTACAGCCAGAGATCAAAATCATCGCTGTCGCTGGACAGCTTGTCGCTTCCGACGAACTGCTGTCTGGAAGGCATTGAACTGGTCTGCTGACGACGAGAATTCAATGCTGTCCTCTCGCGAGCAACATCGGCAATCTTCCTGATCTGTGCCTCTGCCTGGGCGGGCAACGGCACCTTCTTGGCTTTCACCTGCCCAAGCAGGGCGAGCAGATCCGCGCTCTGCTCGGCGGAAGCCGTGGACTGGGCAATGTGCGCATCCAGCTCCGCGTTGGTGCGCTCTATCTCGGCGTCAATGCGAGGCAACCCATGCCCGCACCGGGAATGAGTTCCCGGTGGGATGAAAGCCAAGATGCCCCGAAGAACGTGGCAAGGCCTGTTGGTAGCACCGTGTGGCGCGGAATCGATGCGCGAGAAGCGCGAGATAAGAAGGCAGGATATTCGATGCAAAGGAACACGCACCAGAGGCACGTTCTGCGCACTCCTAGGCAACCTCGCGCAGCGGCTGCAGCACAACATCCCGGTCGACTCTCAATGCCGCTCAGAAAGAAAAAAGGCCATCCTTCGGAGGATGGCCATGTTCAATCAAGCAGCAATTCGCGGCGGCTTCTGCGCCTTGCGCATACTCGGCACGTACCCGAATCGCGCCCATGCCTCCGGGTCTACCGGGAGCGGACTCGTGCGCCCCGCTTCGAGATTTACAAACACACCGCTGTACTGCAGCGTCCCGGTGCGGAACAATGTCCAAAGCAAATTGAAGGCTTGCACTGCAATCGCCTGGTTGATGACCAGCGACTGCTTGCGCAGCGCATCCTCCATCGAACAAGACGGCGCCGTGTCCTTTGCATCGCGCTTCGGATCAATCAGCTCAGGAAACAGGTCGCCGACGTGAGGTAGGCGATGTTCAGCCCGGCCGCGAACTTGGCCAAGGATGACTTGACCACGATCGGTCTCATTGCCGCAATCGAGATAGTAGCCGCCCGTGCCGCGTTGCATGGCCTTGAGGATGGCCTTTCGCGCCGCCCTCGTATCCACACATCCAACGACCAAATCACAGCAGAACCGATCATTGGCATTGATACGCTGCACTTCCGCCTGCCAGTTGGTGCCCATGAGCACATTCAACCGATTGACCAGAAGAGCAGCCTTGTGCCGACCGACATCCGCTGGATAGAAGCCCTGGCGGCCGACGTTGCTCTCACTGACCGTGTCATCGTCATAGACGACACAGTCGATACCACCGGGATGGCCAAGTTCGAGCATGGCGTGATGGAGCCGCGCCAGACTTGGGATAACCGCACTCCCCGTTCCGCCGGCGCCTACTACAGCAATGCGCCATGCCCGCTCTGTCATCGCGCGAGGGATGCTATGCGTCATTTTGGTCACACAACCTCCCGAATGCCGAACTTCTGCCTCCAGGCGGCCGGTATGTCGTGGACACGTTCGAAGATGCCCTTGACGCACAACCTTAACGCCATGGACGGGCGAATGCTTGCGCAGTTGCCCAGCACGAACGCAAATTTCACGTCGTGCCTGTCGTCCTGATTGTCGGTTCCCGAGAAGAAGGCTTCAAACGTGCCATGGGAATGGCAGTCCATGACCAAGTGCTCGTTTTCCTGCAGCACCGGCCGGTCGTAACGCAGATGTCCGGAGCCGTGATCCAAGATTGCGACAGGGACGAGCCGGAACTCGCACGAGACGCCATTCCAGACGATCCAAGCACCGGTTTCGTTCGGCATCGACGCACGCGCCATCTCGCCAAACTGGCCAACCAGTTCAGCTGGAAGTTGACCGCATGGCAACTCGGTCTCCTCATTGACAGTCCCGTAGGGGACGGCAGTTTCGACTTCGTAGCTTGCGATCTTGCGAACTACCCGCAGCCACGGGCGAACCACTTCGAGGAACACGCCGTTGGTTCCCACCAGCAGGCGTTCACCACTACCAGACAATGGTGTCAGGCTACCGAATTTCGGCACCATGATCGTCGGGAAAGACGCTTGCAGCGTCATGTCCATCGGATGCATTTCAACCTCCAACTTTGCCGGCGATGAGATCACCGAGCGATTTCTTCAACGGAATGAGCACTTCCTTCGGGTACTCGGCAAAGTTGCCATCGAGCATCTCCTTCCAGAAGGCGTACACACCTCTTTCGAACTTGACGCGTTGGGCGCCGCGGTTTGGATGCGTGAAGGCCGACGAGAAGAAGGCTTCTTCCCAACCGGCAATCGAAGCGACATCGATCTGCTTCGGAACCTGCGCAGAGCCGATGCAAATCCTTCCCACGTCCCACGTATTGAAGTACGGCGGCTCGTGCAGCATGGATTCCGGCGTCGGCCTGACGTCCTCCATCAAGGCAAACACGCTGAACCCGTCATTGGCCGCCTGGAACACCAAGCCCGGGTGCGGCACTACCGCACTGCGCGTACCCAATTCTTTGCATTGAAAGAACACCCGGCGAATCGCCGGCGGGCACCACCACGTTACGGCGCGCGTGCTCACGGACAGTACGTTCGGCGTCAGGAACTCGCCCTTCGGCAACGCTGACAAAGCAACCTGGGTCACAGCGTGAATGAGTGCTCGCCGATTGAGCGGAACACCCGGGCCGATTGCAGGCTTTCGAGTCCCCGCCTCGTGAGTGATGCGGTGTGCCGTCGAGTATGTGAACTGCCCCTCGGCCGGCCCATACAGCAAAATGGCCCCTTGCAGGGCCACGTCATGAGACCGACTGGCGGTCAAGATCTTGGCCATGGGGCCTCCTATCGTGAAATGATGGTCAGTAATTGGTCGAGAGCCTTTACGATCTCGAACATGCGCGACAGGTCCTCATACTGCTTGGGCACCTGTTGCGGGTCGCTCGCCAGCGGAATCAGCACCTGGTACATCGTCGCCTCTCCGCTATTGCTAATGCATTCGAAATGGTCATCCAGCAGTTCGCCGATCCACTCTTCGGAAAACACCGCAATGGAAGCGGCCGAATATGCAGGTTCGGCCCATTGCGAATGTTCGAAGAGCTTCGAGCCCTTGGCGCGCTGCAGTGCATCTTCCAGCTGCAGCATCGCGCGGCATACCCGCTGAATCCAGCGACTTGACGAACGCGCCAGCTCCAGCACCTCCGACCTCTTGAGAACGGACCGCCGAGGGCCTTTCCGGCCCTTGCGCTTGCCGCGCTCGGGGAACATTTCTTCCGGCGCCAGGACCGGACGAACATTGGAAGGCAGGTAGCGCTCGATGTCCTCACTGTCAGCCCCAAGGCGATCAGCAAGACTCTCCCTCGCGTTCTCGTCGGACACACCCTCATCCCAATCCCACCACCACCTGGCGAACATCTCCAGGAAGTAACTCGGTGTGCGCAAGAAGAGCGAGTTGCAGGACGCTTCGTTGATCAGCGCCATCACAGAGCACAAGAGCCCGGGGTGGGCGCGCTGCAGTGGGTGCATCCGTGCGCCAATCTCGAAGATCTGCTCATGAGGCAACTCGATCGCCAAGTACAACGGCGCCGAGAGGTCCGTCTCCCATCCAAACTGATCGACCTGATCGCGTGCTGCCGCCTGGTCGAGCAAAGCGAACCCAAACAGAAGCCGCTTGCACGTCGGTGTGCGTCGCCGCAGCCACGCGAACATCGCCTCTGCGAACATGTCACCAGCATTGCCGCTGGAGCGAGCGTCGCGCGGCGAGAGCGGACCAGCCTCGAAATGCGCCCGTATCAGACCGGTAAGGTCTCCCTCGTCGGTATGCCGAAGGCGTGCAATCGCTGGAACGCATTGTGAAATGGCCGGGAGTGTTAGAAAACCATCGGCAGCTCTATGTCCGGCAGGGGAATCGAATCGACATGCCGCCCCGCCGGTGAGGCTTTCACTGAAGCCTGATAAACCTTGGCAAGAATCGAACAACACGATTCCACCTCCTCATCATGTAGAAAAACCGCCCTATCGGGCGGTTTCTCAGTTCCATTGATGCTGACCGGATCGGCCAACGCATTCATCAGATCGCGCTTACGCATGGTTGCCCTTTGCGCCCGCGGCACGCACGAACTTGTACACAGCGTTTTCCCCCTTGTACTCCGGACCCTCCACGGCTGCCGTGGTGAGTTCGGGATACTGGGCGGTGTACATGTCGCGCACTTGGTCCGGAGTGAACTGCGTTCCCGGATCGGCAAGCGTCATGCCGTTGTAGGAAAACTCGCGCTTGACCGTGTTGATGGTGATAGCCATGGCTTCTCCTTAACCGAGCAGATCAGCGAGGGAGGTGCCAGACGATTTTTTGTCGCCTTGCGCATCTTTAGCTGACGAACTCGTGCTACCGGACGTCGTTTCAGTGACCTCAACATCGACCACACCATCGTCATCGTCGTCGTCCATGCCTTTCGACTTGGGCGCCGGCAACTTCGGATTGGCGCGATTGGATGTCGCGAGGGCCTTGGTCGCCTTGTTCGACTGAGCAGCGGTAGCCGCTTGAATCACCGCCTTCGTGGACTCGACCTGTTCGGCGAGACCCTGGCGGGCCTGCGTCACACCACCGATCGCATTGGCAAACTCAGCATCCAACTCCGCCGGCGTGGCCGTCAGAGCAATCGGCGCAACCAGGGCTGCGTCGTCCGGCTTGCTGACGGTCGGCGCGACGACCACGGTCATCTCGTCACCCTGCATTGAAAGGGTGATAACAACCTTGTCGCTCGCCTTCACGAGCGGCACCAGTTCTTGAAACATAGGGATTTCCTTGAAAATGAATGGGATGGGGAAGCGAGGCGTGGTCAGAACTTCAAGACCTTGGGCACCTTGCCCGTGTAGTCAAACCCGTCTACCTTGAGGAGGGCCTCAATGACTTCGAGCTTCGATTGGTTGAACAGCTTGGAAAAGCGATCGCCGAGCGCGTTGCGCATGCCCAGCTCGTCGGCGAGAGCCTTCAACTCCGATTTGGTCAGGAGTTCCAGAAAATCCTTGGATTTCTGAAGGTTCCAGTGCTTGGTCAGGTCGAGCGCGTGGTACTTGCAGAGCGACGTCAAGACAGGCACATCGATTCCTTCGATCGCGGCAAGCGCGAGCGAGATCGTCAGATTGAGCCGCTTGTCAGTAGCCAGGCCGGCCACAGAGATAAGGTTCTTCGAGAGATCGGTGGGAGAGCTGGTCTCGTCCGCGATCCGTTCAAAGAGCGTCCCCATCTTGTCGCTGGTGATGGTGCGTGCATGACCGGACAGCGAAAGTGCGAGGAGATAGTGGTTGGCCGTTGCTTCGTTGGCCGCCACCTCCCGGCGTAGCGCCTTGCGCCACACCCCTTGTCGGTAGGTCTTCACCTTGTCCGACTCGGCAATCGACGTGGCCGCGTGTTCGGCCTTTCCGCCCTTGTCCGCGCCCTCCTTGGCCGGCGCGGCTTTGGGGCCCTTAACAGTAGACGGCGCTTCAGCGCGCTCGGCCTTGATCCTCGCTGCAACCTTCTTGGCATTGCAGGACGGATCAAAACACTGACCACGGAAGACCTTGCCCAGGCTGTCCGGCAGACCACTCACCGCGGCGCCGAAATTCTGGCAGCCGTGACATGCTTTCGCCTGTTCGGCACCGACTCCCGTCGGTCCCTCCACCTGCAATTGCACGCGCGTGTGGTTGTCGCCAGCGCGGACGATACGGATAACCGGGTATTCGTCCTTCAGGCCGTACGAGATACCTTCCAGCTGCGTCTCGGTCTTGCCCTTGTAGCAGGTCGGGTTGGTACAGCTACCGGAGGAAATCGCCTCGGAAAACATCACCGACTGCAATTCCGAGTTGTGCGCGCATGTCGCACACTCGCTCTTGTCGAAGATCGCGTCCTTCAGGTTGCAGGCAGCTTGTTCGATGGCCTTCTTGAGGTCCGCCACCGTCTTTTTCTCTTGCAGAATGATCGGCAAGAACAGGTCCTGCTTTTCCTTCGTCAGGGTCGCAAGCAGCTCGGCATGCCCAAGCTGGATGGAACGCGTGTTCAGCGCGTCCAGCACCGCAGGACTGCAGTTCATTAGCGCCAGCCGGCGGTCGAGGGTCGATCGCGGCCAGCCGAGTTGGCGGGCAGCTTCATCGCGGTCACCTTTCAGGTCCCCAACGATGTCCGCGGCCGCAACGGCTTCTTCAGACGGCGCCATGTCGGCGCGCTGAACGTTCTCGATGAGCGCCAGCCGGCGCGCTTCCCCTTCCGTCATCTCACGGATGACAACGGGCATGTCGTAATCGTCACCGCAGGCAGCTTTCGCCCCACGGTACCGGCGCTCGCCAGCGACCAGTTCGTAGGTGCCGTCCTCAAGAGGGCGCACCAGTACAGGTTGAATTACGCCATCCTCACGGATGGACTCCGTGATCTCCGCCATTTTCGCGGGATCGAAGTACTTCCGGGGGTTCTTGCCCGGCCGGATTTGGCCGAGTTTGACGGTGACGCTCTGTTGGTTTTCTTGCATTTGTGGGTTCTCCAGGGATGGAAAAGGGGAACCCGTTGCCGCACCGGGAACAGGTTCCCGATGGGATGGAAAATGAAAGCGAGGGCCACCGAACCGCTGGCCCTCGGACAACCGCGAGACGCTGCGCGTCCTGCGATCAGGAGATCGATGCGTCAAAGACGCGGAGTGAGCTTTGAGAATACCGGAAACACGTCTGCGGTGCCAGACAGCGGATCCCCCTCCGCAGATGGGGACCCGCTCTTGCGCGAGGCCGGCCAGTGGCCAACCTAGAACAACGACAATTGCTCACGTTGCCGGGCAATTTCAGCGTGCTGTTGCGGCACCGCTTCAATGATGGCCGGCGCTTGCGGCGGTTCAATCGCCTCCAGAATCGACAGGACCGTACCCATTTCTGCGGGCACGAAATTGCGTTCGGAATCAACGGGCGGGGAGGTTTCCTGGCTACGCTCACGCGCAGCCAGTTTCCGGTTCCACCCGCCAAGCACGTGCGCTGGTGTGTACCAAACCTCGCGCTCCTCAAGCATCAATGAGTTGCCAAGGATGACAACCGCAGGGATATGGAGCAAGGCCAGCTGCACATACGTCATGTGTACGCACCGTGGATCGATATCGATGCACGTTGCATGCATGGCCGTCTGGTAGTTGTGGCCCGCCTGATGCATAGCCTCCGCCATTGCGATCACCATGCCACCAGCGCCGCAGGTTGGCTCCATCACGGTGATGAAGCCATGTTCCGCGACGTCCGGATCATGGTCATTGACCTGCATCGCAGCCATCATGCTGGATACCGAATAGGGCGTGAAAAACTGCCCCGCCCTATCGTTGCCCAGCTCAAGCAGCATGTAGGTGTGACCAAGCACATCGCCAAAGCCACCGGCGACTCTGACCGGCGCCGGCGACCCGGGAAGGACATCAGTCATCCGGCGCTCGTAAGTGAGCACGAGGTGGCCAAGCATCTTCGGGAACTGGTCCACTTCTTCTTTGGTGTACTTCTTGACGATCTCCATGTACCGAGCCTCTCGGCCGTCTCGCTGAGCGAGATCGACCGCATTGCTGAGGCTCAGTGCGGACATCTCAACGAAGTCGGAGAACACATCGCTTGCGCGGTGACGGTACCCGAAGGCCTTGATCAAATCGACCAAGGCCTTTTGGTGTTCGTCGGCGGTCTCCAGGTGCCGGCGTTGTGCTGCCCTGCTCATTGCAGAGCCCCAACTCGCACATTGAAGCGCTGGTTCAGCGATGCGCAAAAGGCATCCATGTCGGGGACCGCGCCAATAGCCAGAGCGGCTTTGATGTCGGCTTCAGCGACCCGGAGTTCCGATTCCACATCGATAGTCGATGCCACACTAGTCGAAGCATTGCTGCGCACAGTCTCCACAACAGCACGTGCAATTCGCACACAGAACAGCTCGAACTCGTGTGTTACCTCAGCTTCTTTCCTGATCCGCGTTGCACGCAACGATGGATCGAGGATTGGCAAGGCCTCCTGTTCGAAACGAGCCACCACCAGGTAGCTTTCGAAGGCTTTGAGCTGTGCTTCTTTGAAACGCTGAATAACGGCGTTGAACATGGAACGTCTCCAGAAAATGGACGAGAGACGTCCCTGCTGGGACGGCTCCCAGCGGGGAAGAAGATGGAACGACCTGACCGACCAGCGCTAACGAATCGGCGTGCGTAGGCACACCGCGACGTAGCGAAGTTCGCTCAGGTGTTCAAGGGAAAGACCGGCCGCAGAATGCGAACGATAGGCCGACACGTGCAGTGTCGGAGATGAAACCGGACCCTACAGCTGTGGGGGAAACAAGATGTAGGCCGCCCAGATGGCGGTCAAAATCGATGCGTCGTAGACGCGGCAAACCGTTTCAGAATATCGCAGTTGCTCTGCATTTTCCAGCAGCTGCGCGCACGCGCGCCCAGCCCGCTACCACCTTCCTGGCATCGGCCGCGTCATTGCAGCGCTCCGCAAGCGATTGACGACGGCCCAGCGATAGTGGTCCTTCTCCTCTGGTTCTTGCATCCCTGAGAAGTCTGGCATCAACCCCGCCAGCAGGCCCGGTGCGTCCTCACGAAGCACGCCGTCAGCGATGAGCTTGTTGCGTAGTAGCTTGGAGACGCTCCAGCCAATCTCCTTGAACGCCACATAGTCCCAACGAGCTGGAATGAGGTCCTCGCTGAACCACGCTTCGCCGCCGTGCCCAACAACCCCCACCACAGTGTGGTGTATGCCTTGCGAATCCGAATGCACGCGCGCCTCGAACCGCAGCACATGCGGCTCCGGGAACCAGAAGACGCGATCCAGCATGCGCGCGAAGGCCTGCGCCTCAATGCTGGCCAGTGCCTGGTCTTCAGCCTCCCCAAACTGGGAGCAGGGTTCGGCCTTTGGGCGGCCGCCTATTTCAACTTCTCGCATGTCGTGTGCTGTGGTGTGGGAATGCGGCGAAAGCCCACGCGAATATCGAGCTTTTGCTTGATTCGATCGTCGTTGCCCGCCCCAAAATCGTACCGGCCAGTTCGCTCAACCGGCGCCATTGACTTCGCAGCCATGCCGGTAACTTGGAACCATATCCCGATGGTTTTCCGACATGCGCTTCACACGTTATCTCCGTTACTACCCGATCGATTTTACCTCGCGCCGCGAGGCCGCTTTCGCTCGCAAGCAGGCCCGCGAGCGTGCGCGCTATCCCCTGTTTCCCGAGCACATAGCCGAGTCACAACGCACCGTCGCTGACGAAATCGCCCTGCGCCAGCGTCGTTCCGACAGTCTGGAGCTGCGTATGCGCGCGCTCCAGGCCAAACACTGGCGCAAAGGTCGCAGCATGTACTTCGCCCAACCGGCGGCCGTTCGTGCCCACATCCAGGAAGCGTGGCGAGCATGGCGTGGCCCCACCACTCCCAACAACTTCATCTATGTAGTTGAGCAGCAAACCGGCGAGGGCGAGCGCCGCCGTGCGGCGATCCGGGAGAGGGATGCGGCGTTTCGCGCGTCTCTCGTTGACACACAACTGACCCTCGCCTGACATGCAGCCTACCGAAGAGCAAACCGCTGTCGTTGATGCGTCCTTGGATGGCGAACCGTTGAAGGTTGACGCTCGTGCGGGCGCCGGCAAGACCTCCACCCTAGGCCTCGTCTCGACCGCCAAAGGGCGGGCTCGTGGTGTCTATTTGGCCTTCAATCGCCTCATTGCGGAGGAGGCCAAGCGCAAGTTCCCTTTGTCCGTGCGGTGCGGAACGGTCAACTCCCAGGCATACAGATCCGTATCGGCCGACATCACCCGGAAGCTCCGTAATCCGTTGGAGCCCAACTACCTCCTCGCAGAGCGATTCGGCCTACAGCCTATCAAGGTCCCGACAACGATCGGGAAGAACCTTGAACTGACCTCCGCCAAGCTTGGCCGGATGGTGCGAGACGGCTTGGCCAGGTTCTGTGGCTCTGCCAAGCCGACGCCGCTCGATTGGCACATCCCGGTCGATCCGCTGATCACCGAGCAAGCGGCTGAAGCGCTACGCCATGCGCTGCTGCCTTCGGTCGTCAAGCTCTGGGAGGAATCACAAAACCCCCAATCCCCGGGCGCTATCTCCCACGACGTGTACGTCAAGCTGTGGCAGTTGAGCCGGCCGACCATCCCTGCCGACTACATCCTATTCGATGAGTCGCAAGACGCAAACGGCCTGATGCTTTCGGTGCTTCGACGCCAATCGGCCCAGGTGATCTATGTCGGCGACCCGTACCAACAGATCTACGAGTGGCGCGGTGCCGTCAACGCGATGGACCACATCAAGGCGCAGAAGCGTGCGCTGACGCTGTCCTTCCGCTTTGGCGAGCCGATCGCTGCGCTGGCGACCCGCATCCTGCGCACGATGGACGAGGAAGTGCCCGTCAGGGGCCAGGCCAGCATTGCATCGCGTATCCACAAGGACATCTCGCCGAGCGAGCTGAAGGTCAACGCCGTGCTTTGCCGCAAGAATGCAACGGTGCTGTCCTATGTCGCCGATGGTCTCCAACGCGGCGAAAAGGTCGCGATCCGCGCCAATATCCGCGACATCATGGCCTTCCTGGACGGCGCCGAACGGCTGATGTGCGGCCAGCGGACCGACTATCCGACCGCGCTATCCCTGTTCGCCAACTGGTCGGAGGTGCAGGACTACGCCGACTCGTTTGCCGGGCGAGACCTGAAGCCGTTCGTCAAGCTGATCGACGATGAAGGCATCCCCTACGTCCGCCAGCTGCTTAGCACTGTCAGCCCAGAGTCCGAAGCCGATTACGTGGTCTCGACCATCCATCAGGTCAAGGGCCTTGAGTACGACTCGGTCCGCATTGCCGGCGACTTCAGGTTCAAGACGGACGACGACGGCAAGTACACGATGGACACGGAAGAGAAGCGCCTCCTCTATGTCGCACTCACGCGCGCCAAGCGCAACCTGGACATCACTGCCATCCAAGTTGACATGCACAGAATGTTCCGGGATGCCGGGGTGTAAAGGGGCACACCATGATCAAGATCCGGATCGGCCCGTCCGACTTCGACCTTGCTGAGGTGCTGGAGAACCCGGGCCGCTACACAACCCAGCTCGAGCGCGCCAAGCGAATTCAAGGGTTCGCCGAGTGCGGCTGCACAGAGCATGCCCCTCGGCCGAAGCTCGTCATCCGGCGCCTCCGGTCGGCGTTCATCCTGGCGCGCTGGCCAGATGCCAACTACAAGCATCGTCAGGGGTGCCCGTTTCAGGAACGCAAAGGCCACGCCACGGCGACGGCAAGAACCAAGGGCCCATTCCAAACCCGGAACGGCAAGCACCTCATTCAGCTTGATCTGTCCTTGGAGGTTACACAGCCCGGCACCGGCCAGCCTGGCCCGCGATCACCCCAGGCCTCCAGTGCGCCGCGAGCGCATCGCCGATCGGCACCTCTCCTCGCATTTCTCGAATACGCCTGGGAGGCGGCTGGATTGCACGCGTGGGCCGATCAGGGATACCGCGGTTGGAATGCATGCTGGTCCATGCTCAGTGCCGAGTTCGCCGACGCGAAAATCAACGGCCGCCCGGCAGCCGATGTGCTGCACATCATGCGCAGGTGGGACCCGGAACATAAGGCCGAGATCCTTGCCGAGTTCGATGCATTCGTCGCGCGGCTGACCACTGCTGGCACCACGACGCACCGGGGGCTGATCATCGGCGAGGTCGGCGAGTTCAAACCGAGCGCTCACGGCGGCATGCTGGTGCTGCGCCAAAGCCACCAGCGGTATTTCATGTCCAATGCGCTGTTTCAGAAGGTCTCACGCTCCTACGCGACTGCGCTGGCCGGTCTCGGCCGCAAGGATTTGCGGAGCGTGGCGGTCCTGGCCGTCGAGAAGACCGCCAATGGCTACTTGCACGTCGCCGACATGGCAGCCATGTTGACCAACTCGTCCTTCCTGCCATGCGACTCGTCGCACGAGGCAGTCATGGCCGACCACCTGATTCGCCTGCAGCGCAGGTTCGAGAAGCCACTGCGCCATGTGGGCGCCGCCGCAGTCCACCCGGACTTCGAGTTAAAGGATGTCGACCAGCGCACCGTTATCGAAGTGCTCGGCATGACCGGCAACCGCGAGTACGACCGGCGGATGCAGGAAAAGCGCGAGTACTACGCGACCAACGGTATCCGGTTGGTCGAATGGAACCCGAACAAACACCCCGTAGCGGACACCCGCCTCCCGCCGACACATCGAGACCGGTGATGAAGACTCCACTGAACCGCTCTGCCGATGGCGCACGCATGCAACCAGGCGCCCCGCTCAGCTCACTCAAGTCGCCGGCGATGACCGGTAACATCGTCAACAAGGAACCCCCCATGCAAGACACGCAATGCTTGGCAATTCGTGATTGGCTGTTTGACCAGCATGACAGGGTGACCGGCACCGCACGCCTGTTCCGTTACGTGGCCGTTGTTCCGAACGACAGCGATGTCAAAAGCGCGACGGTCCACTATGCATTGGCGCGCCCGGTTCCGATTACCGGCACGTTCGCTGCCGAGCCCGACGACATCGTGCGCGAGCTGCTGGCCCAATCGCCTTTCCGGTCCGCCGAATTGCACCTTGCAGAGCACGACGTGCTCAAGGACAGCTGGCCGGTCAAGTGGGGCCTGACTGCCAAGGACAGCCTCTCGAACTGGCCGGTGCTGGTGCTGAGCGAGCGGGACGACAAGAGCGTGTACGGGGTCGTCATGCGCTCGCCCAACCTCGAAAGCAATGCTCTTCGTTTTGCGTCGCTCTATTGCGACCCGGAAGAGGTAGGGCTGATCCTGGATCTCTTGATGCTCATGCAGCCCGACGATGCGTTCCTGGGCTGGTTCAAGGAGTCAGAGATTGCGGCAAGCGACCTCGAACAGGCGCTCGCGGCCACTCCGCAAACGGATGCAGGCCAAAAATTCGTTTTGCTGTATCGCACGGACGAATGGCTGTCCGGCATCTGGAATGCAGATCGGCCCATCGTCGAGCGCATCAACCTGACGAGCCTGGCTGATTTCCACGGCATTCCGGTCTCACTGGCCAAGAAGCGCCGGCGCGCTGACCTCGAGCAGGCCTGCGACAACCAGACGGTCACGGGTGACTATGACGCACTGGTGAAGGCACTCACAGCCGCCGGCGGCGAGATGCCCAGTCGTGGCAGCGACTACGAGGCTGACCCGGCCGTGCGCGTTCTATGCGATTGGTGGAACGGCGCGGCACCCGACGGCATGCGCCACGCCGGCGCGCTTCGCATCTACGTCTGGTCCGACGAGCGGCGCGTTTTCCTCCCAGGCGATCCCGAGGAGCCGGGCCTGCCGGCCGATGTGCTGGCGACTCAACCCACCTATGCACTGTTTCAGGAGCCCGGCAAACCCACCGTGGCAGTCGTCTTTTTGCGTGGGCGCGAGCACAACGTGGCGCTGCCCAACGGGTCGACCCAGATCCAGTTTGCCAACGGCAATCCCTGCTACGTAATTGCGCTTCCGATATCCGTGGCCAATGAGGCCTTCTACTCGGCTCAGGGGTTGCGCGCGGTGCGCCGCTTCATGGTGACACGCGTGCCAGCGCTGGCCGCCGGCGACCTGCAGGTGGCCTGAACGACTGACTCCCGGGCGTACACGACATCGGAGGATGGAATGGCAGAGCAATTGATCGACGCAGCGCAAAGCACGCTGGCCAAGGCGCTGTCGGCACTGAGCCGTCGTGCCGACCGGGTGCACTCACAGCTCTGTGCTGCGCAGCGTATTCGCACGGCCTATCTCGCCGCGCAGGTCGGCATATTGGTGCCGGCCGTCTCTCGGTCGGTTGTTCGTTCGCTTCAGGTCAGGCTCCCCGCATTCATGACCTCCGACGTCATCGCGGAATTCCACCGCGGGCGCAAATTCCTTGCGGTGTTTCCCCGCAAGCAAACCCGTGAGTCGCTGTCGATCCTCCAATACGCGCTTACGGCGTATCTCAGTCAGATCCGCTACCAGGAATTGAAGGAATTCGACGCTGAAATTGCCCACCTGCGGGCCTACCTCACTGACTTGGAACGCGCACGTGAGCAAGCGTCAGACCTTCTGCGGGTGCTCCAGGTGGTGCAGGATCGCGCCGCACCGGTTCCCTCCGAAGCGCAGCCGCTACTGGCTCGGATGGCTGGCGCTGGGGATCGACATTGCCGGCGCTCGAACGCCGGCACCGACGGTCGGCGCCGCGCGGCCAGTGCATTGGATGATCAAGACACGAACCTATGCGCGTTCGTGTTGGCAGAACTTCCCTCTCGTTTGGGGGAGCTTCTGACGCGCGACAAATCGGCGGCCTTCGACGCGTCGACCGAACGCCCTCGCGCTGGGCCGACCACTGGCTCGCCACGTTTGCCTGTTCCGGCACTCGACACGCTTGACGCGCAACTCGCGACGGCATGACCACCGAGCGGCTGGTGCCATCCCTTGACTTTGTACTGGGCTGGCTACGCTGATCTGAATCCATTGCCACCCGAGGCCAGCCGCCTCGCACACAATTGACGATGAACACCTCCGCATCCTCCAGCCCTGCAGTCGCATGCGGTCCCGATGGCCGCGCCCGCGCGAACGCCACGCTCACCATGGCGAAATGGATTCTGCTCAGCAGAGACCGCACCCTCGATCATGCTTGCGTCGAATGCGTGCCAGATGGCGCACTCGTTGTGCCAGGCTTTCGTTGCGGCTACCACTCCGCGCTGAATGCGGTGACCGCCGTAGATGATGCTGACCGACAGGAACCAGCGTACGCGCCGGTGCAAGCGGTGGTCGACCAGTTTGTGTCCGGATACCAGCTACACGGCACGCTGGGGTCCCATGTCCCGACTCCACGGGAACGCGGGCTGATTGCCAACGCAATCGCTGGCCTGCTCGCCGACACGGTCTTCCTTCGAGAGTTCGACAAATGGCGGCGTGCCGACGCCCCGCAAGCCAGCATGCCACCCGCGGCAGCAGTTCCCGCGGACTGTGCCGGTGCCGGTGAACCCTCCACCCTTCGCAACATGTTGGCCGCCATCAGGGTCGTCGGCCAGATTGACGGCCACGATGTGATACGTCGCCTGTCCATGCTGGACCTTGTGGACCGCGAGAGGCGCGCAGCCGAGGAAGAGGCGCCAGCTGGCGCCATCGCCTTGTCCGATGCGCATGCGAAAGGCGTCATGGACGCGCTGCGCGGCGTTCACGAGCTGTTTGTCCATGAGGACGGTTGCGGTGCCTTGCCTCCTGACAGCCCATTTCAGAATGGGGACCAGCCGTTCGGCCGGACCTCAAGAAAACCACAGCGAACAAGCGCAATGCTGAGCGAAAAACATCACAACCCGCATAGGAGCGGCACGGAAGCCTATCTTGCAACCGAGCACCACAACGAAGGCTGGAACGGAGCATTGGCCGCCGTCCGCAAAGTCCTGGGCAGTAGTCTGGCGGCGGCGATCCACTACCCGGGCTGCTGGGACACAGCGGCATATCCGACGATCGAAAGCGCACTGGCCGAGATGGGCGAGGAGTTTCAGTGCACGAACGATGATTGCCCCCACCACTCCGACCTACAGCAGGGCGAGCCGAGGGCGTTCGACGTGGCTGTGAGCGGATACAAAGTATTGCTGGTACGCACGCGCAGTGAAGCAGACGACACCGCGAAGCATTTCCGAGGCCGTGGCTGTGAAGTCGAGGTGTACCCCTTGTACGGTGGCCAGCGGTTCCATACCTTGAAGGCCACCGACTTCTACGAGCTTGATCCGGACCGCAACGGCGAGCCCGGTACCGAGCCGGCACGCAACGTCACGCACCTAATGCCGGAGCCGTGGCCACCGGCGTTGAGTGGCGCCCCTGTCGTTCCGGCGACGCTGGAGGTTGACAATGCCGCGCTGGCTGCCGAGATCGACTGGTGTCTCGACGAAGGCCATTGCGGACCCCGCACCCGCGCTGTGCTGCAGCGAATCCGCGATCATCAAACTGCGGGCATTACACCGGCGCGGCGCCCCATGCTGCTCATCACCCTCCGCCAGGCCGAGAGCCTGCAGCAGTTCTTCGGTGGTCACGACGCAGAGGTCGCCGTTGTGCCCTACAAGGACGGACTGCTCGCCTGGGACGTCGAGTGCCCCGGCGAGGGCTCTCAGTGGCTGGGGCCAACGGCGGTGGATGACGAGCTGGCCGACAAGGGCCGGCCGGACACGTCACGGCCCGCGATCTGGAAAACGACGCATCCCGCTGTGTGCGTGCCCATCACCGACAGCAAGGCGATCGCCGACGACTGGAAGGAGCATGGCTACGACGTGGTCGAGTTCTACCCAGGACCCCAGGAGCTGCGATTGTGCGCTGACGGAGTCGGCACGGCCAACGCTGACGCCGATGGCCACACAGTTTTGCGCGATACGCCCGGTGCTGCGTCGATTGACGCAGACGAGGGCCCACGCTGATGTGGGGGTTCCATATACACCTGGACATCGAGGGCTTCGTGCGGAGCAGCACGTACCCGGACGACTACATTGGCCTCTTCCGTGATGCCACCGGGCGCTCGCTCACGCCAGCCGAGGCGCGCACCAAGCTGACGATCGACAAGGCAAGGGGCCACAAGGTACTCCCGATGAGCAAGGAATGCGGCGCCGCGCTGTGCCCACACGCAACCGATGGTTGCTCCGGCTTCGACTATTCGGGCGGTGGGTGTCCAGGCTACCAACGAGGCAATGGCAAGGCCGCTCCACACAGCACAGCAACGACGACGGAGGTCAACGATGCAGCAGACGAATGAGAACGCTTCCCCGGCAACAACTCAACACGAAGCCATGACGCTGCTTGCCGACCTCGTTCTTTCAGTGCAATGGTGGGCGGGCCAGGAAGACGGCATTCCGGATACCGTCCGCCCCGCCTTTGACCGGGCTCAGAAGGCTCTTGGCTGGCCACAAGGGGAATCGACCACCACGCCGGCGGCAACGGCAATGCCCGAGGCGCCATGTGCGAGTTGCCACGGCTTCGGTAGCGAGCTGACGGTGTACAAAGGCAAGGTTCCCTGCCGGGCATGCCAGAAATCCAACAATGCCGCGCCATGGCTACCTCCCGGCTGGGAAATCAGTGTGGCCGATGACGACGGCTCCACCTGGGTGACACTGCGCCGCTGCACTTCGGATCGCAAGGTGCTCGCCCAGTCGGTCTACGCGCACAAGCGGGGATCTCTGGATTCGCATGTTTGGCATGCACTGCGCCATTCTCTCGACATCACGCGCCCTCAGATCGCAGAGCTCGACCACTGGCGAGCCCGGGCACTGAATGCAGAGCAACTGCTCAACAGCCCCGAGCTGCATGACTTTGCCCGCGGGGTCGTGCAAGAAGCCGCCCACCAGCGCCAGCGTTGGGGAACTGCCAAGGACGCCGACAAGTCGCCAGCGGACTGGGTCTTTCTCGTTGGCCACCTCGAAACCCGCTCCATGATGTACCTGCAGGCCGGCAACGTTGACAAGGCGCTGCATCACACGATCACGACCGCTGCGGCACTCGCCAACTGGCACACGAACATTTCCGGAGCGGATAGCAGCATGTGGCCCAGCCTTCCCGGCCAGCCACATGCCAGCGCCCCGGTGGGCGGCGGCGGCCATGCGTGAGCACGTCAACCTCCGCAGCATCTTCAGTGGTCGCAGCCCGACGACCGGCCTTCCCTTCGCCGAACGCCACAGGTAGAGCGGTAGCGCCTGGGGCAAAGCAGCCTGCGAGCTTCGCTGCCGGATGCTCGACCAGTTGCTCAAACCCGCGGCGCCGTCCACGTCGCCTCGCTGACTTGATCCCGCACAACAGCAACAATCGGCACGCACAATGAACATACATTCTGGTGCCGCCCAGCTATTCTCCGCATTATCTCCAGCCATTCCTCAAAAGCGCAGTGAGGAAGTTGGCCTTTACCAAATAACGTAGTACATGCCCCCAGCAGATCTCTCCTCCGAATTTCCCCACCCTGAAACGATCATCGCCGTGCGCGGCGCCCTGTCCATCGGCCTCCAGCAGGGGCCAGACAGCCCAGGAGGCCACTGGCTGCACGAGTTCTGGGCGTTCGGCCGCGCCCGCGCCGAGGCTGAAGCCATCATCCAAGGCTTCATGGAAAGCGCCGCCATCAGGATTTTGGCGACGTCTCACGCATATTTTGGAGCCGCTGCAACATAAACCCGTCTGCAGTGGTGGTTCAACAAACTCGGCGACAGGCATAATCCGGACTTAAAATCCAATCATCGAGACCCAACGGTATGTTTGACGATCTGATCGGCTGTGGTCACTGCGGCGGACGGGCCAGGTTCTTCGCTGGCCGAAAGGAGGCCGTCATTGTGTGTACACAGTGCGGCATTGGCACGCCGCCCGTGCAAATCGGAACCTCCAAAGAAGCGGCCTACGACGAGCTGGCTTTGATCTGGAACCGACGCGTCGAGTATCGCCCAACCGATCAACACGAGCTGGCCTCGATCGCGCGTCGCCAATTGACGCCGGTGGACATCCCAATGCTGCTGGACGCGATCGCCCGCAATGCCATGGATTGGGAAACCCGCGGACCGATATTCGCGGCAATGGCCGCCCAGCTCAGCAGGCCCGCTTCCCCCGCCGCCGCGGAAGTACCAATGGCCACCGTCCTTGAAGACGCCGGCCGGTATCGCAAGCTCGTGCGATTGGCCAAGGTCATCTACGTCGATGGCCGTCCCTGGATCCGCTTCGAACCACTCGACGCGTTCGACGCCGAACTGGTTGAAGGCGAAGAAAATGCCTTCGCGCGCATGGACGTATTCGTCGCGCGTGCGGTGGATGCCCTGGAGCCTCAGCTCGACTAGCGCCCCTCGCCACCATGATCGCGCGATCGGCGAGGCGCTGACCTTCCAACTGACGATGGCGTCGACGCGCGGTAGATGACCGTGCGGTAACGGCCATGCTTTGGCCGGCCGGATCTCGTTCCGTGCCCAGCACTCCCAAACCCTTCACGCAAATCGGCCCGCAGAAGCTCTCGCTTTCGGGTACTTGACATTGCCCGTTACAAGGCACGATGGATCTAGGTCAACCCGGATCCCAACTGCCGTGCTCAAAAAAACCCTGCTCTTCGTTGCCCTCTCTGCATTCCTCCAGGTCGCCGGCGCCTCTCCCGATCACTGCGGCGCATCGGTCGCGGACGGCGCGCAACCGAAGGTGCTGTCCAGCAAGCACGCTGGCGCCAGCCACCTGCTCTGCTACCGCGCCTACGCGGTGCTCGTGTCCTCGGCGACCCGGACACCGCTGTGGTCAGCCGAACACCTGACCGCGCAGGCGGTGAACCAGGCGCGTGAGCTGCCGCGCGAAAGCGATTTCTTCGAAGAGACGTCTTTGCCGGCAACCGCCCGCGCCACCCTGCAGGACTACCACGGTAGCTCGCACGTCCAGATTGACCGTGGCCACATGTCGCCAAGCGGGGACTTCGGCGACCTGGCATCGCAACAGGAAAGTTTCAGCTTGGCCAACGTCGTCCCGCAGAACTCGGTCAGCAACCGCCGCATGTGGAGCCACCTGGAGACGTCGACCCGCCGCCTGGTACGGCAGACCGGCGAAGCCTACGTGGTGACCGGCCCAGCATTCACGGACGGCAAGGCCCGTTACCTCAACGAACATGTACGGGTACCCGACTATCTGTGGAAAGCGATCTACGTCCCGGGCGTCGGCGCAGCAGCCTACATCGCACCCAACGATGCCACGCCGAAATATGCGGTGGTCAGCATCGCCAAACTCGCACAATTCACCGGCGTCGACCCGTTCCCCCGGCTGCCGGCCGCGACGCGCGATCAGGCGATGGAGTTGCCGCCGCCCACCCCGCATCCGCACGAGAAGGCTGGTCGGCAGACCACCCTCAACGATCTCTTGAGCCGCGCGCCGGCAGCGGAGGTGGAAGATGTCGGACCGACTGCCGTGGCCCGCGTTCCCAACGTATGGCGGCTGGCCCGCGCAATCAGCGCCGCCGTTCGCTAAGATGGAATCTAAATGGAGGCATCCCATGAAAGCCCAACAACCGTACGGATCTCCCCAAACCCTGGGCCGTCGTGTCAGCTTCTGGCTGATCGCTGTGGCCGTCGCGCTGTACCTTTCCTACATCGCCGGGACCAGCCCGCCGTTCTAACCCGCCGACCAATCCCGCAAAAGCCGCCACACCGTTGGCGGCTTTTGCGTTATTTGTCCTGAACGCGTCTAGCGCGCGATCAGTTCTTCGTTGGGTCGGCCGCGCCCGATGAGCACGAACGCCCAAGCATTCCGCAAACCCGGGCGAGCAGCTCTGCGAGTCGCGATCGCACAACCGGGGCCGGGCCGGCACCGGCACCGGCACCGGCATGTGCGTCCATAGCAGCTCTGGCCGAGATCTTGTAGGCGAGTATCTCGCCCGACGTGATCAACCGCTGAGCCTCTCGGTCAGCCTCTTCGGCGCACTCGATGTACCGGAGCTCTCCTGCAGCCCATTCCACTCTCACTTCGTCGCGCTCCCAGCAATTGCCGTGCACCCGACGATGAAAGCGCACCCAAGGGAGGTCGACGTAACCAAGATGCCCATACAGGCGCCGCCACGCAGGTGCGCTGCCCGGCCAACACGCATCGAGTGGCCAGTGCCAGAAGAACTCGGGGTCGCCAAGTTCTGGCCGGTACATCCAGACGTGTGGCGCGTGGCTGAACCGCCCTTCCTTCCACCATTGCTTCAGCAGATCCCACCCGGCACGATTCGTCGGCACACTGAAGTTGAGAGACCACTCCGGCGTAGGCGCCTCCTCGAATGGAATCCCATCTTGGGACGCGCCGTGGATCTGACAGTGGCAGCACCCCGCTGCGGCAAGTGCGTCCCGCATACGCACAACTTCGGCCCCACTGGGGCTGATGCTCCTGCGCTCACCATCCGATGTCCGCAGGCCCCAGCCAATGCTGACAGTCACCCCCTCTAACGAGAGGGAGAGCGGTAGCCGGCCGCCGTCCATCACCGTCCGAATTGCCTGGAGGATGTCCACCCCGAGTTTCGCGGCGTGCGCCCGCCGAAGCCGATCCTCCTCGATCTCGCGAAGCCGCCGAGCTTGGTTGGCCGTGACTTCCGCTGGGCTCAGCGGCCACCGCAGGAAGCGGAGCGCTGCGCGCCATTGCGGCGAGATAGCAGCCCCACGAGCCAGCAGCAAATCGCGGGCCTGCTCGATCAGGTCTTGAGCGTGATCGATGGCCACGTCCGTCAACAGGTCGGTGCCGTCAGTCTCCGCGGTCGCGTTTGGCAGGTTCTCTCGGATGAGTGTGTACAGTTCTTCGTCTGTGCACGCCCGCAGCTCTGGCTCTGGAAACAGGTAGGTATCCCAATCGCCATCGGCCATTGCGTCATCTTCAGTCATCGCACGACCTCATCCCGTGAAGTGCCGATGGCCGGCCGCAGTACCCGCCTCGGCGGGCTTGGCAAGCAGGCGATACAGTGCGGGGCGCGAAATGCCCAGGGCCTCTGCCGCCTTCAGCTTGACCCCATTGGCCGCGGCAACCGCCGCGACGGCCATCTCACGTGTGACGACGGGCCGGCTCCGGGCTGCGATCGCGGAATGCGTCGACAGGTAGGCGTTGGCCTTCTCCTTGCGGCTGTGGCCGGCGGCTTCCACCACCCGCGTCATGGCGTCCTTGTGCGCTTCACGGTCGAGAACGCGTGCGCCCCCCTTGATGGCCGCTTGCTCACCGGTCAGCCGTTGGTACATCTGCTGCAGGAACTGGTGTCGTAGACCGTGGGCGGTGACACCGTCGCCGCGCTTGGTCACGGCGTGCTTTTCCAGCACGGTATAGAAGCGCCTGCGCCACTGCACCTGCGTATAGGTCGCCGGGATCAGGGAGCCCCGTTCGGGATTCGTGCACGCGGCCAACTCAGCCGCCTCCGCAAGCAGGTCGTACTGCCAATCGAACTCGATCAGCACCTGTCGCGGCCGGCCTCCCTTGGTGCCGTCCTGCACGTGCAGATAGCCCGATGGAAGTAGGTCGCGCGCTGGGCGCAGTCGCCAGCTTTCCTTCGCGCGCAACCCGAACGCTGCCTCAAGCTTCAGTTGAATTGCGACGTGGGCATCCGTCTGGGCGATCTCCTCGATCTTGGCTAGCGCGTCGATGTTGTTGCCGTCCCAAGAACGGTCGGTCTCGGCGGCGTAGCTGCGCGTGTAGCCTGCCGGCCTCTCCACGTAGTCATCGATGCCGCCCACCATGTTGGTCTTGCCCATCCACGAGCACAGCGCGCGCAGGTGTGAGAGGCGCAGTTCAACGCTGCCCACCGCGAGGTTTCGTTCTGTCACCCAACGCTGCACCAACCATCGCAGGTGCTTCTCCGCCAGGTTGTAGGGCGACATGATGGTGAAGCCGCCCTCACGCAGCTCCACTGCGAGACTGAGCAACATCTGCGCGCGCTGTTTCTGCGAGATCGACGACAGCGCGCGACCGCTGACGCGGGTCTGGCTGTGCGGCTTGTGCAGGTTCTCGCCCGCCAAGACCGCGAATTCCGACTTGAACCGTTCCGGCAGCGAGTAGTTCGCCAGGATCGGCTTGAGATTGATGCGCGTCTGCACCGTGACTCCGAGTATTGGTTGCGCAGCGCGCACGTCCTCGACGCAGGTTTCCCCGCCGGCAACCGCGCCGCACTCACGGAATCCGCACCCCCGTGCTGGCTTCCCCTTTACCCGACCCACCACGGTCGGCTGCCGGTTCCCCCGGCCAGGCCCAACTTCCCCGCCTTTAGCGATTCCAATCGATCAGCCCGACGCATGGAAGCAATGCGTTCTGACTGTCCGTCCTGCAGCGAGCCTGCGCTTGCGCGCTGACTCACCGCTTCGCGGCCTACACACCGGCCGGCATCTTGCGACGCCTTCCTGCCGACACGAGCAAGGCACGCGACTCCGCGGCCTTCACTCGCCCACAGGCTTTTGCCCTGGTGTGAGATTCTCCTTGCGCATTTCTGGTGCCGGCTGCGCCTACCGGTCGTCACGTTCAGATACGTGCGGTCACCCTTGCTCGGGTCGCTCTCGTATCCCACCCACAAGCCGAACCATCTCCGCCGCTGTGTATCGGGCCTTGTGATTCGTGCCCAGCCCTCTGGCTGAACGGGTGCGTCTTATCGCGTTCCATCCACAAACACTGTTCGGTGTTCGGCTTCGGATTTGTACGCACTGCGGTCTAGCTTCACAGCCAGCGCGCTGATCGTTTTGGTATCGCGGTGTCCGGTGGCCTCACTCTCCGGCCCCATCCACTTGATTTGCTTGAAAAAAATGCCGGATGACTATCCGGCACGAACATTGGTGCCCAACAACCTCTTGGTCGCCGGCTCACCCTGAGTTTCCGCGGTCTTCGCGGAGCTATCGATGCGTCGGGGGACGCGTGTGGTGACTCAAGGATAGGGCAGCCCAGTGAATTGCGCCGCACGAAAGCTACGCAAGATTGACGGGCTTTCTTCCATCAAACAGCCGGCGCAGCCTCGTACAGTCCCAACGTAAGGCGACGTGACACGTACATACCCCGTAAGGGGAAGCTACGTGTCACCGGCGGGCACCGATCGGTTATGCGCTGAACCACGTGACACTCACGTGCACCGCACGGTGCAGCTACGTGTCACTAGCAGAGGCTGACCAATCTCGCCCAGCTCGTCGTGACATCTACGTCTCCCGCAAGGGGGAGCTACGTGTCATGTCGCCCTCACGCGTCATTCCACTGCCCCGGCGGAAGCTGCTCCGCCCCAACACAAGGTCTGCACCATGAAAGCCGCCACCGTTGCCGTCGACGTCGGATACGGAAACACCAAGTTCGCGTTCCCGATGGGCTCCGAGACCAAGCTGAACATGTTCCCGTCCCTCGCGCCGCAAGCCGCGCCACGCGCGCTTGCCAACCACGGGAACGGCTTCTTCAAAGCGCGCGACGTAATCACCATTGCCATTGACGGCGTGGAATACGAAGTCGGCCCCGGTGTGTCGCTCTCCTCGGCATATGGTCAGACCGGCCGCACGCTGTCGGAGGACTTTGTGACCAAAGACGAGTACGCCGCGCTGCTGGGTGGCGCCCTGCGCCTCGCCCAGGTATCGGAGGTGGGCCAACTGATCCTAGGCCTGCCCGTTCACACGACCCAGAAATACGCTTCCTACTTGCGCGATCGCTTCACAGGAACGCTTGATTTCGGGGGCGAACCCGTTGAGATCGGATCGGTCATCTGCTTGCCGCAACCGCTCGGCGCGCTGGTGACGTTTATGCGCCAACAGAACACCAAGTTCGATGCCGACAACGCGCACCTGGTCATCGATGTCGGCTACTTCACCACCGATTGGGTGGTCGCCCAGGGCTTCACGATGGACGACAATCGCAGCGGCGGCGTACCGGGCGGCTCGTCCAAGATCTATCAGCAGATCGCATCGCTGATTGAGCAGGACGAGGGTGAGCCTGTCACCGGCATTGAGCGCATCGACAAGTGCCTGCGCGACAAAAAGCCGATGCTGTTCTTCGACAAGGAGATCGATCTCACGCCGTATCTGGAAAAAGCGCGCAGCGTCTGCCAGCTCGCCGTCAAGGAAATCCAGACCCGCGTCGGCCGAACCGAAGACATCCGCGCGATCATCCTCGCCGGCGGCGGCAGCGCACTCTATGTGCCTGCCATTCGTGCCGCGTTCCCGCGCACCCCCATCCATGCCCTTTCCTCCCCGTGCTTCGCTAATGTGAGCGGCTTCTACGACATTGGTAGCACGCGCCCGGTGAAGCAGAAGTAATCGGGGGCGCCATTCCACCATGGACAAGCTCTCGATCAAGGTCACGCTGACGCCCGTCACCGCGCCGACTCTCTTCCCCTATCTGGCCGGCATCCTGGATTCCAAACAACGCGCGCACGCGCTGCGGCACATGGCAGAACTCGGCTACACCGCGTTCCTGGCTAGGCAAGCGGTGCAGACAAATCTGGTGCCGGCACAGGCCATTGCACCGGCTGTCGCCACACTCGTGTCTGCAGCACCAGCGCCGTTCGCTCTCGCGGAGTCTGTGGCACGGCCAAATCCTTCGCCCGCCCCCGCTTTCGATCCGGCCGCCTTGTCCGAGTCCGACTCGCCTTCGCCTGATGGACTGCCAACGGCGATGGCCGAGCACCTCGGTGAAGCCATGGCGCGATTCTTTCCAAACTAACCCTGCAGCGTAGCGGCGCCAAAGGTTGACATGGCGACAGCCCGGGTATCCTGAAGACATCAAGCGGTCAAAGGCAACCGCGTTCGTGTAACCTCACACCCTTCAGGAGGCATTGAAATGGCTGACTTCTTCGCTCACCTCAACTACGTCAATACCGCCAAATTCTGGTTGATCGCCGGCACCGGCATGGCAATTCTGGAAGCCGCGCGCGTCGTGCTCGGCCGGTTTGCCCAGCGGCCCGTCGGCCACGAGTAACGGCCCGGCGAATCACGAATCGAAGGCGAAAAAAAACGCCCGGCAGTGCCGGGCGTTTTTCGTTAGGGTTGGGTACTTCAATCAGTGCAGCGATGCACGTTGCAGACAGAACGTCTCGACGAAATCGAGATCGCTGTCCTTGCCAACGAACTCCATGCTGCCGCCGTCGCTGCGGCGAAAGACGTGGTAGCACTGCGCATCAGACTTGCCCGCTGGAACCTCCAGCGAATCGACAATGCGCATCGCGTGGATCTGCAGTTTTCCGACCACTTGAATGAATCCCTTCATGGGCATAGCGAACTCCAGAATGCGCCCAGGGAATTCGCCCTGTGGGACGAACCCACAGGGCAGAAGTAAAGAGAAAATGCCACCCGAAGGCGGCAACGAACTTAGGCGGCAACCGCCTCGTGATGCACAGCGCGCGACTGATATTCAGCACACCACTCGTCACAGAAATCTGTACCGCGCAGCTTCGGCCGATGGATGACAACCGTGAAGCCTTCCGCACGCAAGCGCTTGGCGAGCGTCAAGGCATCGGACATTCCCGGCGACTTTCCCGTCTTTGGATCCACTGCATCAAAGTCGGCAAAGATGTGCACGGTGTGGATGCCAAGACCTTCTGGCACAACGAACTGGCTGACCAGCACGCGATTGAGGCAATACCACATCGGCACACCGAAGAGCATGTAGGCAGCGTAGGAAGTCTCCAGCCCTTCCGCGATCCCGATCTCACCGTTACGAGGCGTCATCAGCCGCACCGCGCCGCCGGCGAGCGGCAACGCCGACACGTCATTGCGCTTGGCGGGCAATACCTCCCCGTCCTTGCTGATGATGGTCGCCTTCATCGGCTTGACGGGGTCCAACGAGGTTCGATGCACGGTCGCCATCTGGCCATCGGGCAAGGTGAATTTGGCGATGATGGTTAGATAACGGCCGATCACCTCGTCCTCAAACAGGTAGTCCTGCATCGCAACCCGCAACGATTGCGGACGCGGCGCCCGGAGCCCCGGAACCCGTGCGGCCAAGTAGTGCATCACGTGGTCGCCTGGCGTGAGAGACACTGCTTCATCCCACTGCTTATGGATGCGGCGCTTCTTCCAGACGGGATCGGCTGACTTCTTTTGCCGACAGGCGACCGGCCGATTGACCAAGGGACCGATTGGATGAACGGGTTCGCCGTTCAATCTGCAGGTCAATTCGTGATACGACATACCAGTCGCGCGACACACGAGCTCAATGCCGTCTCCGGCTTTGGGGCTACCAGCGTTGCATTTGCGGCAGACCCAATCGCCGCGACCACGTTTGTTGTCGTAGGTAAATCGATCGTGCCCACCACAGATCGGGCACGGGCCAGGCCTACCCTTCCAGAAGCTCTCCGTGAGGAAAGCCGCCGGCAGGTATTGGTTCACCAGAGCATCCCATTGAGTGGGCGTCCAGTTTTGCACTATTTCACTCAGTTTCTTCATGGGATGACTCCAGGTGGAGTGTTGGTCGATGCCTGAGACAGGCGAGGGAACGCTTGCTCAAAGGACGGCCCGCACGGGCAGACCGTCTTTTCAGCACGACGTCTTGGGGGTGAGATTCGAAGGGGGATGCGCCAAGCGACCGCCGGCGCAGGAGAGGAAGTTGCCCCTCCAGGTTCCACTTTCGTGGAAGCCCAGAGGCGCTTGAGAAGAACTACAAATGAGCCCTGTCGATCAGGACTAGAACGGGATGTCCGGGTCGTCAAAATCCTCGAAGCCGTTGGACGGCGCGGGTTGACGACGTGCACTACTGCCCTGGCCACTGCCGCCTGCGCTGCGGCTCATTCCTCCAGCCTGGCTGCGGCTACCGCCATGGCCACCGCTAGTATCATCGCCACCGCGCGAGTAACCACCACCGCCTTCACTTTCACCACCGGCGCCCTGTCGGCCGCCAAGCATCTGCATCTGCTCCGCGACAATCTCGGTGCTGTATTGCTTCTGGCCGTCTTTCTCCCATTGACGGGTTTTCAGACGACCCTCGATGTAGACCGACGATCCCTTCTTCAGATACTCGCCAGCGATTTCCGCCAAGCGACCGAAGAACGCGATGCGATGCCATTCGGTGGCTTCGCGCATCTCACCGCTACCCTTGTCCTTAAAGCGATCGGTGGTTGCCACGCGGATGTTGGTGACCGCGTCGCCACTGGGCATGTAACGTGTTTCCGGATCAGCACCGAGGTTGCCCACGATGATGACCTTGTTGACTGAAGCCATACGGAATTACCTTTTGGTTAATGGGCTACGGAGATGGACCACAGCCACTTGTCATGAACCTTTTGGTTGCCGTTCTCATCGAGAACGGGGTCACCACTCTTTTCATCGAAGGCCGGGACCTTGATCTTGCGAAGGCGTTTGACCTCAACTGCGTCGCCGAGCTTGCAGCCCGCCTCCGAGATTGCGTCCTTCAGGCCTTCGCCCTGCAGCGTCTCCATGCCTGAGGCCATTTCGAGCTTCAACGCAAAATTCTTGTAGGACTTACCGGGACGTTTGCGATCAGGGAACCGCTCTTCGCCCCACGACTTGATGCGACCGTGATAGGTGGCACGCGAGCGCGCTTCAGGGGCACGTGCGCGGCGGGCCTGCGCATCGGCCTCAACCGGTGCTTCCTCCGTCGTTTCGGGCACTGCCCGTCTAGGGGCAGCCGCACTGCGAGTCGGCTCCTGCTTGACTGAGGAAGGCTGGACGCCGCCCTGAATGACCTGTGCCACCACCTCCGTCACCTTCAAGCCCTCGTGGACTGCTTTGAGAGACCAATGGGGGATTAAGGCAGGCAGCAGCTTGGGACCGAACGGGGTCTCGGTGAGACGGCTCTCGAAGAGCGCAACGAAATGCGCGACTCGATCACCTTCATCGCGAAACAGGTGCGGCTCACCGCTGATGGTCATCTGTGTTTCGTTGTTGCCGCCAGCACCAACCTTGATGGGTTCGGCGTCTGCGTGACGCTGAGGGTTGTCGGCTTTGGGAAGGAGCACCTTCACGAGCGATTCGAGGAACGTCATGCGGCCTCCTACAACAGCGTGCCGCAGAACGAATGCCTCAGTTCGTCGAGATCCTTCTTCAGCCTAGGCTGGTTCAGGATGACGTCCTGCAGGACTTCGGGGTTCACCCCGGTCACTGCGCACACGTACAGGTACGGCAGCGCACCGTCCCAGTAGTGAAAGATCCAGCCGAGCGTCATGCGGTAATCCTCCAAGTCATAGAGGGTTCCGCGCATCCGCGCGCGAAGCATGTCGGCGCAGTCGATAAGGGACTCGGGCATGTTGTCGCCTCGGCGGCTGTCGCATGCGAGGCTGATGAGAGCGTCGACCATCTTCTCCTTGACCGAGTCGGACCAGTAGGCCGGATCCGGGAGAGGGTCTTGCTTGTGTTGCGTGGGGGTTACGGCAGCAGCATCCCCGAAGAAATCGAGTTGCCACGCGACTGCATTGGTATTCATGGTGACTTCTCCATGGGGCAGCCTCCCCCCACCTGCTGGCGGGAGAAGACTCCCACCAACAGGGGGTTAAAGGCGCCTTCCAAGGGAAGGCCTGAGGTCAAGGGCGCGTGGCGGCCTTGGGGCGAAGCATGGGCGTGACAACCGCGGACTTCGCATAGCGTGCCGTGTTGGCAGCCGGGCGCACCGCGGGAGCGGCCTTGTCCGCCTCGGCTTGTGCAGGCTTCGGCGGGATGATGACGGGTGCAGCAGGGATCGGTGCAGCCTTCTCGCTCTTCAGGCTATGCCAGATGACCGAGAGGAACACGATGCCTACGACAACGGCGATGGCATGCGAATGCGCGGCCATGTACAGCACCAGCATCGTGCAGAACAGACGAAAGGGGGTATTGACGAACTTGAGCAGGGATTCCATGGTTCTCTCTCCAGAAAACGCGGCAAGGGATTTCCTGGCGGCTGCCAGGCGATCATTCGATGCTCGGATGAGCAAGGAATCCCGCAAGCAACAACGTGCTTGCCTCACGCGCGAGCGTCAGGCAAACAAGCTGAGCCGGGACAAATCAGAAAGGGAGAATGGCGCTGAGCGGCTGTGAAGCCAGATGGAGTTGCTCCATCAAGCGCAAGTTCGATGCGTCAACGACGCGGAGATGTCACGAACTTTAGCGGATGCAGTGGATCCGCGCAAGCTCGCACGCGCGAGCCTATCCGCTGCAAGGCAGTGGATGACGCGACGCTCATGCCATCGGATGCCCCCCTTTTGTGGGGCATTTGAAGATGCATTCAGAAAATCTTAATTCGCTTTGACGACTGATATTAGCTTCATTTAATTCACGCACCCCTCCAAATACTGCACCCACACCCCACCTCATTGGGGTTAAGTATTGCGATTCGGCGAACGATACAACGATAGAGTCGCGTCTTCCTTTAGCAATTCGTAATAGGCCGTTCGTATGTAGCCGCTTTCCGACCCGCCCCAACCGATGACCTTCGATTTTGCTCTCGCACATCGCAGGCCACGCGTTCACTTGACTTCTCCCTGACCGCCTTACGATGGCTCGAAGAGGAGGTGCATTCGCGGTAACCATCCGCATCGCACCGCCCGTTTGGCGCCTGAGCACATCTGGCTCCGGTCACGAGAACACTCCACTGGCTTACATCGACATGACTCATACGGACTTCCAGCTTGCGCAAACGATCACGGACGACGGTTCTGTCTCCGCCATGACATTCGCGAGGACCCAGTTCATGGACCTGGACGAATCGTCGATTGGCCGAATCGCACAGGCGACCGAGGAAATCTGGCAGTCGCAAAACCGTGTCGTGGCCGAGTTCATCGCAATTGGGGCACGGCTGGTCCACATTGACGGCATCATCATGGGGAGCCTCACGCGCACCCTCGGTGATGAGACCGTGGCCAGGAAGCGCGGGAGTGCCATGCTGTCCAGCTACGCAAGCACCGTCCTTCGGATGACCGATTCACGCGTGGCTCTCTACATCAACATCTACAGGAAGTTTGCGAACAACAGCCGGGCCATCACCAACCTGACCTTGGGTGAGATGAAGATCTTGGCCCGCAAGGACATCACCGATGACGAAGTCGACAAGGTCATCGAGCACAAGTTGAAGACGGATAGCTTTAAACGCGAGGACATCCGGCCGATCATCGAGAAGCTTCGGAAGACAGAAGAGGATCTGACCAATACCGGCCTGCAGCTCCAAGTCACGCAGGAAGAGCTGAACGAAAACCTGAACAACAACCGCGATCTTGAAGCACAGATTCGAACTCTGGCTGCCCAACTCACGGTGTCCCAGGAGGAGGTGGCCAATCGGCAGCGTGCCATGGACGAAGCACAACTCCAGGTCACCCGCAGCTCTTCGACCGTCAGCACGCTACAGCAAGAGATCGACCGTCTCACGCGCGAACGCAACGCGCTAGCAGCAAGGGCAGAGAGCGGCCAACCGGCGGCTGTGAAAGAGACAGTCGAAGTGCACGTTCTGCCGCCAGGACTCCAGACCCTGGACGATGCGCTCCAAGAAGCCAACCGTCGCCTCGAAGCGGCCAATGAGGACGTTAAGCGCAAGCAGGACGAGCTTGATCGACTCAACCTGGAAATCGCACAACAGCAGGACGACATCAACTCGTCTGCTGACGCCAGAGCGAAGATGATCACGCTGGTTGCCGACATCGAATCCGTCGCACACAAATACCAGTCTGCGCAACTCACGGCCATCTTTGCCAACGCATCGGCCGAATGCCGTCCCATTCTCGAAGGCCTCGCTGGCGTCCTGACCAAATTCCTCGGTGAAGTGAACGCTGCGCTCGCGACCACCGAGACCACAAACCGCGTGTCCCGCCGGACACGCACGTAAACCGCCTGATTCAAGCGCCGGTCCCAAAAACAACAACTGACTCTCTCGCCATGACTCGTTCGACTGCTCTTTCTGCCAAAGACTCGCTCATCCTTCCCGACCGGATTACCGACCGGATCCGTTCCATCAACTACCAGCTTGCGGATTTCATGGGCACCTGCATGCTTCGGCACCGGGAAGTGGCGCCAGTATTTGGAGTGCGGCCGGAAGAGCTGGCCATGCTCGCGCAGAACGCTGCAGGGCAGCGGCAGTTGATGGGAACACCGTTCCTGGTCGTGACACCGATGTTCAAGAACGTCGAAGATTGGCGCAGCCTCATCAAGAAGACGACACCAACCCTGGCCATTGACAAGGTGAAGGCGGAATTCGGCAACCTTGATCCCAGCCTGAAGATGAGCTTGTTCCACCAGAACAAGGATTACGTCTGGATGGTAGTCGACCTACTCCACTCCACGCCCGTTGCCGCTCAACTGCTGGGCATGCCGCAAGACCTGGCTGACTATCTCGTGACCGTGTCTCAGCACGAGCTGGAGCTTGCCATCTTCGGCGCCAACTTCCCGATGTTCCGTTGGCGTTTTGAGAATCCGATGTTCTGGCTTGAGTATTCGGCCAACCTCATCTCGGAAGAGACGATCTGCCACCACGTGATGAACGCCGGCGACTCACGTGCCCCGCGGCCCCTGCAACGTGAACGCTGGGGAAATTTCCGCGTCGGCCGCGCGCAGATGGAACGCTATACCGAGGCGCTCATTGGCCTGCGTTGCCGCGCATCCAGCGTGGCCTCGATGTTCCCTGGCACCGCGGCTACGGCGCGCGCTCTCTATCGACAAATCCACGGCGAATCGTCTCCCTGCGGCCTGATGCCCTCCTCGTCATCCTGGTACGTGGAGTCGGTGTCGAGCCGCATTCAGTCGACGACGCTGATTTGGCTGTACTGGAGCGCCCTTGCCGCACGTGCGAACGAGCCAGAGGCGTTCATCACCGCACTCGACACCGTCGGGCGTCTGTTCGGCGATGCCGCGCGGCTGACCCCGGACCGGGCGTTCCATTTGGCCCGATCAGTGTCCACCGGCAGCGATTTGTCCATGTCCAGTTGCCGCACCTGTTCCACGCACTATCTGACGTGCAATACCACGCCAAAAATCGAACTGGCGGCGTCCTTCTATTGCCCGTCATGCACAGGTGCGTTGACGGCGCCACGCAAGGGCAAACCGCGCAAACAACTCGCATAGCTGGATCGGGCCCCGAATGGTGGATGGGCTGGCGATGCCGCCCGAGCTTGACTCTGATTCTCTCGGCGTACGCTCAAGACGTAGAAGCCTCTGCCGCGGCGTCACGACTGGCGGCGGGTGCCTCCCCATCCACAAAGGACAACGATATGCGCCATCTTGCTTCCCGCTTCGTTTCTGGTACCGCATCGCTGTTTGGTACCGCACTGACTGGCGCGTCCCTAGTCGGGAAATCGCACGCCGGCACCGCTCCTGCGCTGGTCCTCGGTCTCGCGCTCATGATCTTCTTCGCACCGCGCTGGTACCGGCTCTACCGGTTTCGAACACATACGTTTTTCTGGTATCGAAAGAAGCATCCGGGGTTGGTATCTGACGCTGGCACGATCACGTGTGATCGCTGCTCGTCCAAGCATCTCAGCGTGCACGCGCTTCGACGTGCGCCCGGCACACGCGCCCATTTTTGCAAGACCTGCGGCAAGACGCTCTATTTCTCGGCAGAGGGGTGCTAGGAGCGCGCAACTCTTCGGCACCGGCAAGCGAGAAAGCGCGCTTACCCATAATGCATTCACCACGATCAGCACGACGGCCCCAGCCGACACAACTCACAGCCCACAATCACATGACCACATTCTGCAAGTTCGACATCCCGGCGTTTACCGCAACCGTGCGCAAGAAGGCAAAGCTCCTGCTGGCCATCGCCGCCACCGCCATCATCACGGCATGTGGCTCGTCGACGAGCGACATCGTCGGCGAATACTCCGTCCAGGGAAAGAACGGGCTCGAGCCAACGCTTCGGATCGAGAAGGCAGACGGCAAACTCGCCGTTCAGGAGTTCCACAACGGCAATTGGCGAGCCATCCAGGGCCCGGTCAATGATCTGACCAAAGAGCAAGCTCAAGCGCTCTTCGGCCGCGCCGTTAGTGAATCAGTCAGCGGGATATCCACGAAGGACTTTGCGCTCGTCCATGTCCCTTCGAACTGGAGCAACAAGGACTTCCCAACGACGACGGGGTATCTGCTCGTTTCGATGCTCGGGCCCGTGGAACTGCACAAGGTCAAGTAGCAACGCGTTGCTGCCGACCGCCCCCGCACACGTTGAGCGCGGCATCTGAAGTACCTGGAGTGCATCCTTGACTTCTTGAGCCGCACGCTACGATTAAATCAAGTGGTCGCATATCGATCACCGACCTCAAAATCACCGGAGAAAATCAATGACGAACAAACTCTCTCTCCTCGCAATTGCTGCTGCATCGACTCTCGCACTGACCGCATGCGGCGGTGGCGGTGACGGTGGCACGTCCACGACTGGCGGTTCGACCGGCGGCACTACGACTCCGCCGGCACAGACTGTCACCGGCACCCAGACGACACCGCAGTACGGCAGCACGAGCGCACAACTGGCAGCGTTCAACACGCTGAACCAGTACCGTACGCAGTGTGGCTTTCCGGCACTGTCCGAAAACACTGTGCTGGACACTGCCGCCCAAGCACACGCTGCCTACATGAGCACGAATGGCGTAGTTGCGGATAGCGAGACGGCGGGCAAAACTGGCTTCACCGGTGTCACCTATCAGGATCGCGCGGTGGCGGCTGGCTTCCCCAATCAGTACGTCGGCGGCGTGAGCGGGGGCTACTACACCAATGCGACATTGACCGACGCCCAATACGGTCAGCAACACATTATCGGCTGGCTGTCCGGCGTCTACCACATCGCTGCGGGCGTGTGGCCGTCGAGCATTGTTGGCATCGGCGTCTCCAAGACGCTGTTCAACGGTTTCCCCGACGTGCGCGCCTCGATGAGCTTCGATGCGCCTAAGACGATGCCGGGCAACATGCCCTTGACCTTCCCGTGCCAAGGCACCACCGGTGTGGCCTACTCGTCGAACGGTGAAACGCCGGCGCCGCCGAACACCAGCGGTTCGTGGGGCATTCCTGTCGCGGTTGCGGCCAACCCGAGCGACACCGTTGTGCTGACTTCCGGCACGATGACCGACAACGCCTCGCACACGGTGACGTTGCAACTGCTCAACTCGTCAACTGATCCGAACAAGTTGGTCCCCGCGTTCGAAGCCGTCGCCTACCCGACCGCACCGCTGCAACCGAACACGCCGTACACGGTGAACCTGTCCGGTACGATCAACGGCACGCCGTTCACGCGCAGCTTCACATTCACGACCGGCAACGTGGTGGGCTAAACAGTCTAGCCATCAAAAAGAAAGCCCCACAGTCACCGTGGGGCTTTTTCTTTGTGTCGCCGATCTCTCAATAACTTGCCTGCGGTCAGGACAAACGCCATTTTGCTTTAGCCAACACCGCCGCCGCATGCCCACGGGTTGTAGACAAAGAACACTCGCGACAAATATTGTGTAGCCGTCGCTGGGTCCGAAGGCTGGGAGATGTAAGCTGGAGCAATGTAACGAGCATAGTTCGAGTTCATATACGCTACCCCGTTGTAATACATCTGGTCCCAAGTACCAGAGAAAGTCTGCCCTCCCCAATCGGAGTTGCTGGCGTCATACGTTCCGTCTGCGTATCCATTAAAGGGCCCAAGGTTGCCACAGCTGTTGGTTGTATACGTTGCCACCAACACGTGACCTGCAGGCGGCGGCGGGGGCGGAGGTGCCGTCGGCTGACAGTTCAGGCCTACCCAGCTCGATCCATTCCAAGAAGGGCCACTGGCAGCGTAGTAGCCCGAAGGACACGAAGGCGGTGGCTGATAGTTGCAGCCAGGCGCACTCCAATAGGAACCCTTCCAAACGGGACTTGAAGTCGTCGTCCATCCAGCGCCAGACGAACACTGCGGTGCCGGGACTGGGCCCCTTGCGATAGGGCTCGGGCAAGTCGAGTCTTGGTATCCCGGTGAACAAAGCACAGGGTTCGCCATTGCAAGTCTGGATCCCGCCAGAAGCACAATCACCGACAAGACCCTAAGTAGCATCCTCATTTCACGACTCCATTAGTATCCGCAATAGGTCCCAACAGTGGCAGTCGCGCCACCGATGCCGGCATTTGATCCATCCATGATGTAGACAGTCCACGGGCCTGATCCCCACGCTCCATAGTTGACGACCGTCGTCGGATCGACCGCAAAGTTCGCCGGGGTCACAACGATCATCGGGGTTCCGCCCGCCGGACAAGTCGGCCTCGGAATTCCAGAACCATGTTGCGCGGTGTAATACCCGAAGCGCTGCAAGCTCCCGCCAATTGGTTTCCACACGTTGTACAGACAAACTAATTGCTGGCCAGAGCCATCAGCATTGCCTGCCTGTGTTCCGTTTTGGGCACACGCCGTGTTGGGCGAAGCAACGTTACCCAGCCTCTGCGTTCCCGCCGCGACCACATCGCCGGACTGGTCGACCGAGAATATGGACTGTGTCCAAGGGTTGTTGACGATACGGAACGTGCCATTCAAGCTCTCAAGGTAGATCGATGTACCGTTCGATCCTTTCAGGCCTAGCACACCGCCCTCGCCCACCTGCTCCCAAGTGACTACTTTGCCGTTTGCGGTCGTGATCGATGGCACGGCAAGCGAACCACCGGAAAGAGCCTGCAAGCTTTGTGAGCTGATCTGCTGTGCGCCACTGATGTTGTGCAGCGCCCCCCCTTGATCGGTCATACCAAGGTCGGTCTGCATGTTGTTCAGCTCGGGATGGCCAGGAACCTGAACGCGGTACAGATAGCTGTTGTTCGCACTCACGCCTGTGAACGCAAGCAGTGACACCAGGTGACCGCTGCCTGGATTGGTGAAATTGGTCAACGGAAGCTTCCATGCCCCGTATGCGCCGTAAGCATTTGCGGGGGTCATGGTTGCGTCACCATTCTGGCCGGCATAGGGGACGAATCCGCCCTGCGCCCCTGCTTGGGCGGCAATCTGAACAAGCTGGACAGTGTCCGCGATTGCCCTCCCGCCAACCGATTGCACGACCGACTGCAACGTCCCCGCGGTGGGCTGCAGGACCTGAAGTTGCCATGTCTGTCCGAAAACATTCGTGGTCGAAAAGCCGTTCGGCAAGTAACCGCTGCTGATCAGCATTGCGGTGGTGATGGTCACCGGCACGGTAGGCGTTGCAATCGCCGCGATCGATGTCCCGTTGTCTTGAACGTACTGAGCCGCGGCCTTGTTGTAGATCACCTGCTGGCTTGCCGCGGCCGCAGTCTGCACGTTTGTCATGCCCGACGCCTGCCACTGGTAGAACTGCCCCACGCTCAGCAACGACAGGGCGATGGCGATCATGTAACCGAGAATTGCATCCATTGCGCGTCGCCTTCAGGAAGACGTCTGAACCCAATTGAGGAGTGAGCTAACGGGGATGGTCGTGGGTACTGACATGGTGTTTCCGCCCGCCAAACTCACCGCCACACCTGCGGCCCGGATGACGAACCAATTGTTGCCGCCCTGCGCATCGGCGAGTAACTTTCCCGCTGCACCAGGTGCCGCTGGCAGGTACCCGTAGACGTTGCGACCGCTACCATTCGCCGTCGTCATACAAACAGCACCAGCAGGCAGCAACACACCTGCCGGTAGCGTCACGGTCATGTTTGGACTGATTGCGCCACGCTGCGCGATCGCTGTGCTAACACATGCGGTCCCAAACATCGCAGCTTGCTGAGATGACACCACCGAGCGCGTCTCCATCTGGCCTGCGGGGCCGGCACCAGGAACACTGTCGGCGAGCTGGAACGCTTGAATGCCAAGCCCGAACAGCAGCATGACTGCGGCGAGCGGAAGGAGTGCGAATGCCATCGAAACGCTGACTCGCTGGGGCTCAGTGGAACGTCACGACAATCGTTGCGGTCGCGGAGCAAACAGCGCCGGCCTGCGACGTGTCAGGCATGTTGCTGCGTGTAAAACTCTGACCGCCAACCGTCAACAAGTCGTAGCCTGACAGACTCGTCACGGTGGACGTGCATTCGTCAGTTGTTTGCGACCCGCCACCCCCAAAAGAGATCACCCCGCTCGTGCCACTATTTGCCGAACTCAAAGTAATGGGATTGCCCCACTTGTCGAAAATGCCTCCGCTCTTGACCATGGTCGGAGGGAAGGTGCCTCCGTTAATAAGCCCGCCCAGGTTCGCGTTCGAAAAATTGGCAAAGCCGGTATTGCTCTGCGCGAACCCTGCTCGGGCCTTTGTCATGACGTAGCCAATATCCGTCGCCGCGCCACCACTCTTCTGATCCGACTTCGCCTGCCCGCTGTTGCTGAGCGTGTTGCCCACTGCGAGGATTGCCAGCGCGATCGCCACGAGCGCCCCAATGATCCGTTCCATATCACCCTCTCCTAAAGTAAAACCACGTCCAACGATTTACATCTGCCTCATCGACGACGTGAGAGCCGACGAAAGCGCGTTTGAGCCAAACTGCATGACAAACATGGCTGCGTACACAAGAAGACTCAGGGTCAACGCCATGCCACCGCCGATCGCAAGCACCTTTCGCTCGACATAGGCCGCGTTCTCTCGCGCCACGTTCGCCAGCTTTTCCGACGAGTCGGCTTTGCCCATGTACTCGCCGATCTCATCGATCAGATCCACGGAAGGGAAGTCGTGCCCAGTCCGCATCATGGAAGTTGCAAGATCAAAGCCATTGCGTGTGCCGGATGAAATGGCGAGCAGCCGCGACGCCAACCATGGCGATGCCGTGCGCACCTGTGCGGCCAGCGATTCCACTTCAGGGATGCCCGCCCGCTGCAGAGCAAGAAACGACAGCAACCAAGAGAACCCTGCGATCTCCCGATAGAGTGGGAACGGAAAAACCCATCGATCAAAGAACGCCCTCCCACGGCCAGCCCAGTTCGGTAACGCCCATGCGCACCAGAGCGCATAGGTAAGCAGCCCGTACGTCGCCAAAGGCATTGCCGCGCTTTGTGCAAACACGCCCATCAGGTAGAGGACGCGTGCCCATCCGGTCCACTTCTCGGCCGGCAAGATTCCTGCGAACTCGGGCACTACGTCGGCACCGATAAAGCCGAGTACCTTGTAGAGCGCGTAGACATAGACAAGCGCCGGCGCGAAGCCGAGGATCAGCTTCCAAAAGATGCGATCCACCAGTTCGCGCACCTCGATGACGAGCTTCATTGCCTCGGGAAGCTTGCCCGCTCGATCACCAGCGTCGAGCACGGTTCGCTCAAGATTGGTGAGCGACGAGTCCATTGCCGCCGCCAGCGTCTGGCCGTTGCGGACGCCTTGTGTCACGGCATCGATTGCAGCAGCAGCGCGACGTTTTCGCCGTCGTAGCAAGCCGGCCCCGAACCGGGTAAGCACGCGCTCTAGCGTTACGTCGTTCGCCAGATGCGTTGACGCACGTTCATAGAGGCGTTTTCGGAGCTTCCATGGCAGAGGATTGCCCTTCAGCCACTGCAGAGCTTTCTGGAGATTCATACGCCCTCGCGATACGCCTCAATGGGCACGTTCTTCTGCGCGTCGCGCGGATCGATCCTGCCGGCCAACACACGTTCCATGACATTGCCGAGCATGGATTTGTCGGAGCCCTCACGCAGGCGGTGATTTCGACGTGCCAACGACGTCCCCCTGAGGAAGTCTTCCATCAGCTCTTCGGTGCTAAGGACAACCTCTGCAACTGCCTCACGCCCGCGGATTTGCCGGCCGAAGCAGTGCGGACATCCCTTTCCCCGCACATGGACCTGTTCGATGTTTCCCCAGGTTTTGATGCGGTCGAGCAGAATTCCCGGCATTGCGTCGAGATGTTTGGCCAATGGCTCCCGACACTCCGTGCACAGCACGGGAACCATCCGCTGCCCCATGAAACCCGCGATGATTTTGTGGTTGCACATCAACTCCTTGGAAAGCAGCGTGTGGTCGAGCATTTGCAGGCGACCAATCAGTTCGAACGGATCAAGAACGTGGAGCGAGCCGAAGACCAAGTGCCCGGTCTGCGCTGCCTGAACTGCTGCAACACCTTCATTGCCTGTGCGGATCTCGCCGATGTCGATGATGTCCGGGTCCATCCGGAGCATGCGTTCGACGAGGTATGAGGAGTTCTGCCCCGTCGAAAGCAGTTGCACTGCCCATTCACGCGGGTACTCGACCGGATGCTCACGGGTGATCTGCCGCAGCTCGGGCGAAATCTGCCCCTTGTAGCGCAGCATTTCGTAGCCGGTCGTGGTCTTGCCACTTCCCGTCGGCCCCGTCTGAATAAACAGACCATCCGGCATCAGGACGACCTGCTCGAACATCGCGAGCTGCAGCGTCGTGAATCCCATCCGCTCAAAGTCGACTTTGCCGGCCGGCGCCTCCGGTCTCACCAGTCGCAGACGACTCGCCGGCGTCTCGCGTCGCTGAAGTGTGGCCGTGTGCCTGCGCGGTTGCAGGCGATTAACCATGACGCCACCACCGGCCTCGATCGGATAGGCTGGGCCGCGCGTAATGCGAACACTTTCAATATCGGTCTCAGGCAGCTTGTTGCCGCTGATCTGCGCTTCCTGGAACTCGAGCGGATTGAATGTCGGCTCTTTGACGGTTGCGAGGCCGACGCAAGTTGCTCGCACAAAAGCTTCCCCCTGCGCAGCGTTCAGTTCCCACTCGGGCACCGTCCATAGCTCGCCGTCAATGCGCAACTGAAATTCAGCATGGTCTTCTCGCTGCAGAACGTGAAGGTCGGACGCCCCCAGTTCGGCAGCCTCGACGTGCCGCCGGCGCGACATTTCCAGAAACTCAAGGTATGCGTCGCCCGATTGCCCGTCCGACGTGCTTTCGCGCGCTTGCGCCAGCTCCTGCGGGGCAAGAGATTCAACAACCGGCTCCAGACCATGGCGTTTGAGGTCAGCCAACCATGTGAGAAAGGCCGAACCACCTGCATAGCGGCCATCGACCTGAATCTTCTCGCCGACCCCCGCCCACACGACGTGTTGCATCAGCGTGGCAGGAACAGGCGGGAGCCGCATTGGCTCGACATGCGCGTCAACGCGCGAGAATGCCCTGAACCGCTCAACCAAAGCCACCATGTCAGCTCCCCACCTTGAGGGCAGCAGTCGCCCCAGGAAAACGGTTAACGTAGAGCGTCCCTTTCGCATGCCACTGGCCATCTCGCAGGTCGACGCTGACCTCGGTCAGCCGCAAACCTGGGACTTGATCGAATGCAGAAGCACCGCTGAACCATGGAGCCATCGCAAGCGTGAAATCGGCCGCATTCCCAATCCACGGGGCCGGTTCAGGTGCATCGGGGCCATTCGCGCCAGGAAGCGCGGCGGGCTGCGTCGCCGCCAGCTTCAACTGGAAAGCTTTGCGGTGCGACACGCTCCAAACGATGCGCTTCGCAACCTCAAAATCATCAATACCTGTTGGTTGGATCGTGAACGTATAGGGCTTAACTTCCGTCGAGCGAGAGTGGTTTCCATCGTCGAGGAGCGTGCCGGGCGCGTCCTCAGCCACACCCCCGTCGCGCTCCCATTGAGCGGCAACGTTGACCGTGACGGGACTACCGAACTGGCAGCTCCAGCCGGTCAGCAACCAACCTTTCGTGGCGAGTGCCCTGCCGTGCCAAGCCGAACGACATGCGTCGACAACAGCAGACGGCACAGGTTGAAGTGTCCATGGCGGAATTTGTTGCTTGGCTTGCTTTGCCGCGTGCATCGCCTGTGCAGCACGTTGTCGCGCGAGATCCGCAGCGCGCTGTGCCTCAGCCTGCCGTTGCTGATACCACCACGTGCCGACGCCGGCCAATGCCGCCACTGTCAGCACCCCGGCCACCGGTAGCACGTAGCGTCGCGGCCCCGGCTCCAGATCGGTCAGCCCCTTCACCGATCGCGAAGTGCGAACGATGTCTGCGAGTTCGGCTTCGGTCCCGCGGACTACGTTCCAGTCACCGGACGCTTTGTGCAACGCATGGAGTTGCTCCAATTCTTCGAGCGTGCCAGTCCGGTCCCCGTCCGGTAAAACCTCCTGGCCGTCGCGCACCGCGATGTACCAATACAGGTCAGCGCTGATCCGATAGAAGCCGCACCAAGGCTGAGGATGTGAGTCAGCGACAAGGGCTGCAAGCGGCTTGGTTCGCCAGTTGGAGGCAGCGCCCTCGAGGCCCGCACAAAAGCCGGCCTGTACGTGCCCTGTGCGCGTCTGATGGACGACACTCCACCGTGCTTGCAGATCACGAGCCTTCTTGCGCAGTGCCGCGCGGCTTGGCCTGGCATCCTCATGCCGCCAAGTCAGGCCGACGGCATAGGTGCCCTTGATCCCTGGAAGGTTGAGGACTTGAGCCATGTCACACCGCGAGCTTCAGAACTTGCTTGCCGCGACCCACTCTGACTTGTTTCGCATCGACGCCGATGACTTGCCAGCCATCGCCGAGCTGAGTGCCAGCCACTGCATCCGAAATCGTGATGCCGTTGATTTCGATGAGAGCCGAGTAGACGCCGTCAGCTCCCCCGATGTGAACCAGACGCGGTTTCCCATGTTTGGCCGCAGGTAGCGGAATCGGTGGCTTCGTAACGTTGCCGGGAACGACCAGCGACGGAACAACTCCCGGTTCCCCTGCCTGCCCAGGCGTCACGCTCGTTGCAGCCTGCATCGCGCGCGACTCCGAGCTTTTGATGTCCGCCTGGTACTTCGCAATTTCAGCCTTGACCTTCAGGACTGCCGCTTGCCGTTGCAGGATGCTGAGTTCGTCGGCCTCAGCACCTGCCTGAGCGGCTTCGGTCTTCGGCGAAGGCGCAGCCGCAACAGGAATCGACGCCTGGGGTGATGGAGCAGCCTGGGTTGGCCGTACAGACGTTTCTGCAACTTGCGCGGTACGAGCCGCAGGTGTTGTCGTTGGCGGAGTTGTTGTTGCCGAAGGCTGCGCATCACGAATGGATTGAGCGGCCTGCATCGCCTTCTCCATGCGAGGCGCCGAGGCACCCTGCGCAATTGCAAATCCTGCACCGGCGCTCAGCGCAAGTCCAACCGCTGCAGACAAGAAATGTCGATTCATCATGAACCCCAGGTATCAAAGAAGCCGTGCGGTGATAACGACGGCAATCATCGTTTCGCGCTTTGCGGCATCCACCCCACCGCCCGTCACTGGGACGTAGGGCGAGCCAACGCCGTTGTTCGTGGTACTGGTCGTTTGATCGCGCAAGCCGGTAAGTACCAGCGACTCGCCCGGCTTCAGGCCGACGGTCTGCTGGAAACGTGCCAGTGGCTTGGTTCGCAGCTGCACCTTGGACAAGGAGGCCCCGCTGCCCTGGGTCTGTTCTTGTAGCGGGTTCAGATTCGACAGGGTCATGTCGAACATGATCAAGATGCGGCCGTTGACAACCTTTGGCGTGAACGTGCTTGTGAAGCCGGAGATGTCAGGGGCGGTTTGCATGGAAGACGTGGAACCCACGTTCGACGCCAACGTGGTCTGCGAGCTCGGGATGTAGTCCTGCAAAGTTGCAGACTGCATTGCCATGACCTTGCCGTTTTGGGTAACTCCCGAACGCGACACAACCTGCGTAACGTTGCCCAGCGTCGACAGCGCTTGCACTGCCACCTTGGTACCGTCCAGCTTGCCGCCGACAATCGTCGCGCCGACGGACATGGGTGTCGCGTTGCTCGACACCGTTGGCGGCGCCACCCCGGTGAACGTGGCACCGGTGTGCCCATTTCCGCTCTTGTACCCGAGCGAGAGATTCAAGCCGTAGTTGTCCTCTTGATTGAGCCGGACTTCGTAGATGCGCACGTCGATGGCGACCTGCTTACCGAACATGGCATCAAGAGTACGGACCCAGTCCTCAACACGATCACACTGTGGCGGCGTCCCGGTGACAGTGACAGTCCCCAGATTCGGGTCGGCGATGACCTCCGCACCATTCCCCGCAATTTGCTTGGCGATCTCCTCCAAGCGTTTCCACGGTTTCACTTCCAACGACTGGCTGGCTGTTTGTCCGCCGGTGCCCGAACCGCTTGAACCGCCAGATGTGGAGCTAGTGGTAGAAGCCGACGTGCCGCCCGAGCTGGAAGACAGGTTGCCGTCACTGGAGATCGTCCCGCTCATGGAAGCGAAGGCTCCCATGTCAGGCAACGTGAAGTTCCGGGTCTCGACTCGGAAGAACGTGAGGGTGCCGTCGCGAAAGCGCGAGTAGACGTTGTAGCGCTGCTCGTTCGTCCGCATAAAACCCTTGAAATCGCCAACGTAGTGCAGCGGTGACTGCGTCGGCATCGCTGCGGCCCCAGACTGCATGCCACCTGGGGCGGCCAACGTTGCGTTGGGCGCGCCTGCAAGACTCGTGGCGAGCCCTGCGGGTAGTTGCGGCCCCTTGACTGCGCCGGTTGCGCCGGTGGTCACAATGGACTGCGCCGAGGGGAACGGTGCATTCACCGAGGGATCGATGACCACCCGTACGTTGTAAGTGCGAGCAATCCAGTCGGCAACGTCGGCAAGCGTACTGATGCGGTCCCGTGCGTCGTTGTACGACACGGGCTTGTTGAAGAGTTCCGGTTGCGGCTTGGTCGCCTTGACCTTCTCGCCAAGAAGCCATGCCCCCTCATGGATCTGGAAGACCGGGCGGCTGCTCGGGGCAGCGTCGAGCTGCGCGCGCGTGTCGCGCATCGCGTCTTTCTGGATGCCGCGCACCTCCGCGATACCGCATCCCGACAGACTCAAGACCGTTGCCACAGCACCGGCGATCAGCTTCGGTTGATAGAAGATCCTCATTGCTCAGCTGCTCCGTTCTGGGTGATAACGATCGTGTGGTTGCCGCGCCAGCTGTCGCCGAGCACGTCTGTTCCGTTGGCTGCCAAGTCTTCCGTGACGCGCTTCACAGCAGATTCAAAGTCATCGCCATAGGATTTATTGCCCGGCACTACCCATGCGTCCTGCACCCTCCACAAGACCTTCCAACCCGCGCGCCTCGCCCACTCAAGCAATTGCTGCTCTACTGACTCGTCGGCGATGAGTTCGAACGGCCTATTTGAGGGAACGGACGTGACTGACACTGCTGGTTCAGGTGAGGTACTCGCCAACGCGGAAGCCGCGGCGACGAGCGTGTTGGGATCGGAGGCTCCGTTGCGATTGGCTTGGCCAGCGACGCTTGCTTTGCGAACACTGCTGCCAAGCGGCTGCCAACCATCGCCGTCAACGCTCTGGGTACGGGTCCCCGCGTGGACGGAGGAAACGAAGGTGCATGCAGCCATCGCGATGACGGCCATGCGCTTGTGGGAAAGAAGGCTTCTCATAACGGTCTCGCAATGTGTCAATGACTGGCACCAGCGCGCTGCAATGCCTGCCAGCGCGCGTAGATTTGGTTGGCGTAGCGCAACTGCTTGTCCGGTGAAGTGGCGTTGTATGCGCCGACGGCTTTCCAGTTCGGCCCCAGGCGCGCGATGTTCGAGCTCAGAATCCACGCCCCGACGTAGGCGTTAACACAGGGATTCCACAAGTGCTCAGGGGCAATGCCCACACGCGCCAGCGTCGGAAACCAGGAGGAGTTGATCTGCATGAGGCCAACGTCAACACTGCCGTTAGAGTTGCGATTGACAGCAAGCGGCCGCATGCCGGACTCGTGCCACGCGATGGCGCGAACGAGCGTCGGATCGAGCCGGTAGTAATTGGCCGCGTCGTCGAGACAATCCGCCCGCGCTAAACTGGCAAGAGCCAGCAGAAGTGCGAAAAAAGCGAACAGCCTTTTCGCACCGCTCACGTCTCGCACTCGGAGTCGTGATCCGCTCATTCCACCCTCGCCTTGCGCTCGTAGAAGCGCACTTCAGGGACACGTTCCACGATCACTGAGCGGCCGTCGGCCACCACAGTCAAGCGCTCAGCGATTCCGTTGAACTTGAAGTAGCGGTCCTTCAGTTCGCCCGAGCCCTCGCCGTTGTCGTTGCGTGCGCTCACATTGGCCTTTGAAGTTCGGAATACGAGGTAGGTCGCGTTGTCCTTCTCGAAGACCGATTCGAGGCCCGCTGCGTTGTCGGCCGCGAAGTCATAGCGAATCTCAGCAGCTCGCCGAACTTCGACAGCCTTACCCGCGGCAGAGACGGTGAAACGATCCACGGTATCGAACGCGACCACGCGATCACCGTCCAGCCACGTCAGGCCCTGCTTGCTGCCCTCGCTGTTCCTGATCTGGAGACCCTCAGGCTTCGTCGCAAAGCGAATTTGAATCGTCCCGGCCTTTGTGTCGCGGATGGCCTGCGCGTCAAACGCCTCGGCCAATAGCGAGCTGGCCACGCCACCGTCACCACTGCCTTGATCGTTTGGGACCGTTGCTGGCGCACCTGTGTTGCCGACATTCGCGCCGTTGCTGGCATCGGACGAAGCCACCGCGACGCCCACGGCGATCGACTTGGGCGGCTCAACACGCAGCGCGATGTTGCGACGGCCGAAGTCGACCTCCGCGTAGAGACCCTTCTGGTCCAGCAACCGCCCGAGCGCCTGAAGCCAGTTCTCGGCATCCCGCGTGACGAACGTCGTCTCCTCCGTCAGCGCAATGGTCTTTTGGGCGGTCCCCGTCCAACCGCTGGGAGCTATCGCCTTGACGATTTGCGCCAGCGGCTGCGTGACGCTCCCGGGACGCACGAGTTGCAGATTGCCGTGCTCGCCGACCATCGCGATGCGGCCGGAGAAGCCAGTGAACCCATGGGGCAAGTCCCCCGACGGATTCGCCGGCTCGCGCGTGATCGCGTTGGAGCGTTTCCAGCGCGCCGTCACCATTTGCCCGTTCGCAGTGAAGTGCAGAACGTCGGGGACACCATCAACCATGATGTACGGACCGGATGATTGCCCGTTGTCGGCCACGATGGTCTGCCCGGCACGCGGCTGAATGTACGTGCTCGACCCGTCGTTGAAGATCATCGCGGGGCGAGCCGTGGATGGCGCCACCACCTGGTAATCGAAATCCAGCGGATCGGTGTCTGCGGCGAAGGCCTGCACGGACAGAACGGGCAGCAGCAAAGCGAGGTGTCGGAACTTCGTCATGGGCTATTGGCGGAGTCCAGCCGCTTCAGGTGGTTCAGGAATCGGGCGAAGTAGGGCCCTCCACGCGCGGGGTCAGCGCTGTGATACCAAGCGACCGCCTTCATCGGAGAGCCGCTGCGTTGCCGGTTTTCGAGCAGGATGGTTTCCGCGACACGGATGTTCGATGCAGGCGACAGGGCATCCCAGGGCGATGCGAAGCGCTGGCCGTGGTAGCACCAGTTCACCTGCATGATTCCGACATCGAAATCGCACCGCTTCGCCTCGATCAGGCGGCGGATGGCACCATAGGCATCGTCTCGGGTGGCGAAGTAGTAGCCACGCCCCGCGACGTTCAACGTCCACGGCCATGGTCGCCCCTGATACGACGATTCGTTCAGCGCAATGCCGGCCAGGATGGTCGGATCGACGCGATCACTGAATTCCGCAAAGGGGGCGGCTTTCGGTGCGCAGGCCCAACCGCCCTTGCGCTCGACGATGGCGGCTTGACCCGCGTCATCCAACGAGGCGGGACGCAGCCACCCGGCACCGGCAACAACGCTGACAAGCGTCTCGGCATGAGTCACTCCGTCGGGCTGTCGCGCGGACCCGATCTGGAACTCCTGGCCGACCAAACGCTGAGCCCAGGTTTCGAAGGCGCCCAGGCCGCAGTACAAGACCGGCTTGCCCGGAAGCGTCTGCAGCCGAACCTGTCCACCGTCGCGCACGACGTAGGCCGTCGGTGAAATCACCGCATCGACCACCACGGCGTGCGCGGACACACAGGCCGCCATCAGGAGAAGCCCAATCGCCCTATTCACGGTACGGCTCCAGGACGATGTCTTGCTTGACCTGTACCAACAGCTTCTGGGCAGGTTCCGTGGTGATGGTCGGCCGAATGTTCTGGTTGCGGTTCAGGATGGTCTGCGCCGTCTGTGTGGCGACCTGGCCCGCCGCGTTGCCGTAAGTAGTCAGGCCGTTCGAATTGGAGGTCGTCGCCGTCTGCTGATTGTTGAAGCGTTGCTCCAGCACGGCGATGACAACCGCGCCATAGAAGATCTTGAAGAAATGGTTGTTGACGTCCCCGCTCACACCGGAATAGCCATTGGTGTCGGCACCCTGCATCGAGCCGAGAGGAACCCACTTCTTATTGGGGAGCTGCAGACGGGTGAACGCCACGAGAAGGCGCTCCTGCCCGATGCTGATGTCGCTGCTGTAAGTCCCAACCAGCATCGAACCTGCCGGAATCGCGAGGCAGGTGCCATCCACCGTGTCCCATACGTTCTGCGACACCATCGCGCGAAACTCGCCCGGCTTATCCGAGTTGTTGCCGCCGACAAACGTCGCTGGAATCACAAAGCCCTGGGATACGGTGCAACTCGGCAAACGGCCCGCAATACCTGTGCGCTCGTACTTCGTTGCTGCTGTCTGTTTCAGAAACTGTTGATCGCTGTTGACGGGCGCAGCATCAGCAGGCGGTGCGCCGGTTGCGTTGGCAGCCGCTGCGGCAGCCTGCTGCATCGCCCGCATGGACGCAGGGTCCAGCGTACCTTGAAGGTCGACTTTCGGGCGTGCGTTGTCACGCACCTTGTTCATGCCTGCCTTGTAGAGCGGCGCAGTAAAGATGCTGTCCTCTTCATTCTTCTTCCCCATCACCTCGGTGCCCTGACGGCCCGTCGTGAAGTCTTTCGCCGACATGACCGGTGCGCGCTGACCGGAGTCGGCTCTTACCGCAGAGGCCTCTTGGCGGGACGCCTCATCCTTGGCGGCCTGCTGCTGGGCACGGATCTGCTGGCCGAGGTTCTGCGACGCCTCACCCGCCGTCGCCCGCGATTTCATCTTCTCCGCGCGCTGCTCCTCCGACGCCTCTTTCACTTCGGCGTCGGTTTTGCTCTGGTAGTAGAAGGCAAGCGTGCCGATCAGCACCGCAGCAATGCCTGCTGCGACGTAGATAATCCCTTTGGGGATCTTCCCCTTGGAGACTCGCTCGCGAGCGTCGGTCACGTCCTCAACCTGCTTAGCCACGGCCGATCCTTTAGAAGAGACCCAAGAAGCGACCGCGGCCGCGGCGCACGATCACCTCCGTGCTACCCGACCGAAGCGCCACGGTCTCTGCCAGGCGCTGCAGCACGAGGTAGTCGCCTCGGCGAATGAAGTTCGCTACGACGAAATCACTTCCGTCCTTCACCAGCGCGACGGGCCACTCGCTGGCAGTCGCGGGCATGCGCATCCAGATGAGCTTGCCGTCATCAAAGACAGCGTCGGGCTTGAAGTCCGCGCTTCCCGACGTCGAATAGTCGAAGTTGAGCTTGTCCGGCGAAACGCCGACGGTGTTCGCCGGACGCTCTCCCTGCTCGCGTGCCTCGCCATCTGCCCGCGCCTTGATCTTGGCCATCACGGTCTCAGGGATGCGGAAGCGAACCTTCTGGTAGAAGATCCCGCCCAGGGGGGACGACACCAGCGTGAACTCGTAGGAGCGCTTGTTTGTGGTCACCGACAGGGTGTTGACCAGACCGGCAGCGTGCGGCTTGAGATAGAGATGATTGCCGTTGTCCGTTGACGATTCCCAGCGCACGCTGTCACCCCACGCCGGCTCCGACACGATCTGCTCATCGTCCGGGAACTCAATGGTGGTTCCCTTCAGTGGCGCGGTCAGGACGCGATAAATCTGATCCTTGCTGTACGTAAAGACGACGAGGCGGGAATCGCCCGGCATAGCCAGCGGTTCCGCTCCACCGTTGAACGGATTCATGGGGTTCATGGCATCCGCCATTGATCCCAAGTTCAGCGGGGGGATAACAGGTTCGGCGCGCTTCGCGGGGCGCTCGGCAGCAGCCCACGCGCCTCCGACAACAGCCAGCGCGAGACAAGCGCATGCGAGCGCCGAGGAAGTTGTGCGCAATAGGGACATGGTCATGCCGGGGTCTTCTGGAGGGTGAAGAAGACTGGGTAGATCCCGAACGGATTCGGACCCAGCGCCTCCGCATCACTTTGGGGAGGCTTGATTTCGTAGCGGAACGTGATCGCGTACCGCATGCGCTTGGGCTTCTGGCCTTCTTCGTTCGTCGTCGCGATGAATTCGACGGCGACGGTGTTGTCAGGCAGCGGCGCGATGTTCTTGATTTCGGGTTCGCGGGTGAGCGTCGGGCTGGACGTCACGGCCCGGAACGGTGCGTCCTCGTCAAACCATTGATCGAACTGCTTGCGTGCAGTCCCAACCATCTGCTCCTTCGCGGACTTGATGCTCTTGTACATCCGCGCATCCTCGACCACCGGCGTCAGCATCGGTTCGATCGTGAACCAGCGCGTGATGAGGTCCTTGAACCCGACCGTCAGGTCACGTCCTTTCGGCTCGTAGGGCTGCAGCACTCTGACCAGGGGCTGGCCGTTGGCGTCGGAGCTGACGCCATAGGACTTCACCACGGAAGGTGCCGGCTCGCGCGTCGCCACGGCAACCAGGGCCGTCAAGCTCGCAATCAAGAAGGCGATCTTCCAATGGTTGCGGTCGACCTTGACCGCGGTCGTTTGATCGAAGACGGCCTGGGCAATGCTTTTCTCCGCATACATGCCGGGATGCGGTGAAAGCACCTTCGCTTGTTCGGATTTCTTGCTTTTGAAAAGACCCATTCCGGCACCCAATTAGATGCCGACAATTGAATCAGGAATGAATGCGGACGCTTGATTCAAAAGCCCCGCGATATTTGCGAGCTTTTCACCGATGTCATGTCAGTCGGTGAGCCACCTGACTAGCGCGTTCACGGAGTGAAGTTTGGGTGCCAAAAAGCGCGCGTTGGTTTACCGCGTTCGGGATAAATCCCCGGAAAGCGCCCATCCGCATAGAGGCTTTCCGCACTTTGGTCCATCGCGGGTATCCGCCCCGGATTGTCGTTCTACGTCCTGCGCGACAAGCAAGACGGTCTTAGCGCAGTTGAGCACCCCAGCTCTTCGAGCCTTGCATCGTCGCCAATGCATTCATTCCGCGAAAGCTGAAAAAAATGACCCCGCTTTCGCCGCGAGGGCCTGATCCGTTTTCCAAAAGAATAGCGCCATGACCGCGAATCATGACCCCTATTCCAATCAGCTCACGCCGCTCGAAGAAAGCGCCGTGAAGATGTTCTTTGAATCGCTCAAGCCGATTCAACCGGTGCTTGAAGAGGCGACCGTGGCCGAAGTCATGATCAATCACCACAACAGCGTGTGGGTTGAACGCAAGGGCCGATTGGAGCGTCTCGATCTCATGCTGGAGCCCAAGAAGCTTGAAGGCGCAATCCGCGCGCTGGCTTCGTCGGTTGAGAAATCGGCGGTCAAAGGCACCGATCAAGGGATCATCAACGCCGGCCATAAGGGGCTGCGGATCGCCGCAGTCATGCGCCCGACCGCAATCGACGGGCACGCCCTCAGCATTCGCCGTCACCGTGAAAAGAACCTGACGCTCTCCGACTACACGGCGATGGGCGCGTTCTCTTCTTCCGTCGCGCGCAACCCTGACGACGATCAGATCATCTTCCCGCCCGACGTCTCCGACGACGGGCTCGCGCACGCGCTGTCGACCATGGTGCGGCAGCGCAAGAACGTGCTCGTCGCCGGTGGCACATCGTCCGGCAAAACCACCTTTCTCAACGCGCTCGTTGGCGAGATTCCACACGAAGAGCGAATCATCTCCATCGAGGACACCCAGGAACTGAAGCTAAGCGTCCCGAACTGCGTTCGTCTTCTTTCGAATCCCGACAAGAAGGTCACGACCCAGCAATTGGTCGCGCTGAGCCTGCGTTTTCGTCCCGACCGTGTGCTGGTTGGCGAGGTGCGTGGCGGCGAGGCCTTCGACTTCATTCAAGCCCTCAATACCGGCCACGACGGCGGGATGGGCTCCCTGCACGCCAACAACGGCCGCACTGCGCTCTCCCGCCTGGAGAGCCTCGCCATGCTCGGCATCCCGCTCGGCTCGCGATGGGATCTGAGCGACATGCGCAAGCTCATCGCCGACTGCTTCCACTACGTCGTGCACATGCGGCGCACGGGCGAGATGCGGCACGTCTCCGAGATTCTGGAGATCCAGGGCTACGCAAACAACGACTACGTCATCAAACGTGTTTTCTAAGGGGGTTTCATCATGATCCAAGCAGTCCAGCGCCTGCTCAAACGCGCAACCACCTGGCGCGGCACGGTGGCACAAGCCGTTGCCATCACCACCCTGCTCTATGGGGCGGAGGCCCGCGCCGACGAATTGGCCTCTCTGTCCGGTTTCGTTTGCATGATCGCGAACTTCGTCAAGAGCGGCTACCTGCTCGCGGGCGGCGTGATTGTGATCGTGATCGGTGCAATCGCCATCGCGCAGTCCGAATCCACCATCGTCAAATTCGTCTCGACGATTGGTATCGGTATCGGCATTGCAGCGGCTTGTATCCCGCTGCTGCAGAAGTTCGGCATCTCCGCCACGTACTGCACGTTCGTCTAACCATGCGCCAGCACAAGGTTAGTCGCTCGCTGTCACTGCCTCGCATGATCGGTGGTGTCGTGCGTGGCTTCGCCATTGCCAACGGCACGCTCACCGCAGTGCTGGTCTACATCACCTACCGGGCGGGTTGGCAGTTTATCTGTGGATTCCTCGCGCTCGGCATGGTGGTTCACATGGCGCTGCGTTGGCTGACCAACAAGGACCCGTGGTGGAACCAAATCCTGATGGTCTATGACCGCTATGGCGACTTGTACGAGCCAGGCCCCTGGCACGGCAAGCTCGGCGCGCGCTTTCGCCGGCCCTACGGGTTCGACAGTGATCTGCCATGCTGAAGAAAAAACGGCCCATCCAGGAAATCGCTCCCTGGCTCACCTTTATCACGCCCTCGCTGGTGCTCGGCAAGGATGGCAGTTTGCTGGCCACCTACGGGCTGGGGGGCGTTGACGCGGACCACCCCAACAAGAGTGAGATCACATCCGCTCGGGATCAGCTCGATCAGGCCTGCCGCAGCCTGGACGGTCGCATCACTGCGTGGTGGCGCATCAAGCACCGCCGCGCACACGACTACATCGCCGGCGAGTTCGCCAGTGCTCATGACGCCAAGATCGACGAGCTCAATCGGGCCAACATGTCATCGGGCAAGTTCTACCAGAACACGCACTCGCTCGCGCTCAGCTACACGCCCGCATCCGGCCTGGACAAGATCTTCGAAAAGATCAGCTACCACGTCACGGTGGGCGGCAAGGGGCTGGTCGCGGCGTTATTCGAGTCGCTAAAGGACACGTTCCTCGCGCGCAACGCGTTCGCATTCGATCTTGCCAAGACGCAGGCCGATGCCAAGCGCTTCGAAGGCATGCTCGATGCGTTTGTTGGCGGCAACACCAAGATCGGGCTCAAACGGCAGATGCTGCAGGAGTCCATGGCACTTCTGCATCAAGCGGCGAACCCATCGGTGCCGCCACGCAGGATTCGCTTCCCGATGACGCTGCTGGACACCCACCTCACCGAGTCGATCGTGACGCCGGGTGCCGAGCAACTGCTCTTTGAGTCGGCGCATGGAATGCGCTACGCGGCCGTGGTCGCCGTCAAGGAATGGCTCGGCTTCCAAGAAGCGGCGCTGGACGTCCTGACGAAGCTCGATGTTGAGCTGGACGTCTGCGTCCTCTACCGCTTCTTGGACAACTCCAAGGCCAACGTCTACATCGAGAAGATCCGCAGCTTCTACAAGATGGCGAGCTTCAACCTGTGGAAGATTCTGAAGCAGTTCGCTGCCAAGGAAGAACAGGAGAACGATGAGGGCCGGGAACAGCTCGCCGACGAGGCGGGTCAGGCACTTCGCCGGCTGACCGCGGATGGTCAGCAGCATGGCTTCGCCAACATCTCCGTCATCGTCTACGGCAACACCGAAGAGGAATGCTCGGACGCGGTCAGTCTGGTCGTTGGCGCCATCAGTAACGCGGGGTTCGGCACGATTCGTGAAGGTACGAACCTGATGCCCGCCTGGAACTGCACGCTGCCCGGTCGTTGGGACAACCAGCGGCGCCTGCAATTTGTCGAAACACCGGCCGTGTCGGACGTCGCCCCGATTTGTACGATCAATCCGGGGCCGACCCGCAACGACTGGCTCTCGGACAAGGCCGGCAAGGAGATGCCACCACTCACCTGCTTGCCGACACGCCACCTGACTGCCCAGCGCGTCGACATGCACGAGCCCGGGGGCAATGGCCACCTCTTCGTGATCGGCCCGATCGGTGCCGGTAAGTCGGTATTCCTGAATTTCCTCATGTCACAGTCGGGGCGCCATAACCCCCGGCGCATCCGGTTTGATAAGGACCGGTCGACACGCATCACCACGCAACTCGGTGGTGGTCAATTCATCGATGTCACCGGTAAGTTTGCGACCGCCACACGCTGCAACCCGCTGTCCCTGCTCGGCGAGGCGGAGAACCACGCCTACGTGACGGAATGGCTGATCTTGGCCATCGAGGACGAAGACGGATTCAGGCTCACCCCCACACAGAAGACGGACATCTTCGACGCGGTTCAGATTCTGGCCGGCTATAGCCGCGAGCAATGGACCCTGTCCTTCTTCGCCACACTGATCCACGCCGATCTGCGCGAGCGGCTGCAGCTCTGGATGAAGGGTGGTCAGTACGGTGACTTCTTCGACAACGTCGACGACGCGTTCCAAATCAGCGATGACCTGACCATCGAGATGGGTGAGCTGCTCATCAACTACGAGCGCGCGGCGGTTCTATTCCTAGACTACGCCTTCTTCCGGATCAGCAAGAGCATGGATGGTCAGCGATTCACGCTGATCGAGATTGAAGAGGCGGGCTTCTTCTTCAAGTACGAACGCTTCTACAGGCGCTTGGAAACGTGGCTGACCACCATCCGCAAGCTCAACGGTGCCGTGTGGATGGCAACACAGTCGCTGCGCCAGATCGCGCGGATTACCGACTTCGAGGTGCTGAAGGAAACCATCGCGAACTTCATCTACCTGCCCAACAGCCTCGCCAATACCAGCAAGAACCTGTACTGCGACACGTTCGGCCTGACCGTCGACCAGGTGCAAATGATCAACGACGCCGTGCCGAACCGCGACTACCTGTGGGTCACCCGGACCACGTCGCGCATGCTCCAGACGGACTTCAAGCCTGAGATGGTTGCCCGGCTGCGCTCCGACGGCAAGGCGCAAGCGGTTTTCGACAAGCACTACATGCAGGGCGATGGCTGGGAGGACCGCTACGTGCGTGAACTTCTGGCCGCCTAAGCCGAAGTCGTACCACGGCGCTGCGTTGCGCCATCTCTCAATCGAAGGAGCCACCCATGCTCAAGACCACATTCTCTGCAACTTTGCGAAAGATGCGCGGCACATTCGTCGTGGCCGCATCCGCCGTCGTGCTGTCGAGCCCCGCCCATGCCTCCGGCTGGCCGGTGTTCGATGCCGCTAACTTCCTCAAGAACACCATCAGCGCGGCGCAAGCGTTGAAGACCGAGGTGTACGAGAACACCAACATCATCTACCAGTACAAGATGATGCTGAACCAGCTCCAGCAGGCTGTGGGCCTTGATGACATCAAGAACCAAGCGCAGATCGACTCGATCCTGGCGGACGTGAAGCGCTACTCGGACTACGGCCAAGTGCTCCAGCAGCTTTACGGGGCAGTCTCCAGCGATGCGAGCTTCTTGGACAAGGTGAACGGCCTGGTGGTGGTGTCCGGCAAGTCGCCCGCGCAATGGTTCGAGGACCAACGCACGCTCCTGACCTCTGGGAATAAGACGGCGCAAGCCTTGTTCGATGCCGGCACCGACGTCGCCAAGAACATCGCGCATCTGGCCCAACGTCGTCAGGACCTGCAGTCACAGATGACGCTGAGCCCGACGGCGCAGGCCACCGCCCAGACCACCAATCAATACCTGGACCTGCTCTCCAGCCAGAACGCCGACCTCATCAAGCTGATTGGCACCAAGGTGCAGGCTGACGCCGTGAAAGACCGGAAGGAGAACGCCGACACGGAAGAAAAAACGGCGGCCATGCAGAGCGTGATCTCCAGCCAGGACGCTCAGCTCCAGAAGCTGCGCCAGTCCGTGTACACGCGCAGCAGCACCGCCCAGTGAGAGTGGCACAGATGAGCTTTCCTCGACTGATGGGCCTGATGCGCATAGCGTTGCTGGTCTGCCTCGCGGCGTTGTCGACAGGTGCAACGGCGCAGGCAGACGCGACCTTCCCTGTCACGACACCCTCGACGCCGTCTCCCACCGGCTCTGCGGGGTCAGGCGCGGATAACCAATCCGGTCCCAACCTCGCCGGGCCGAAAGGCGCGGTCGGGGAAGCCATCTCTAGCGCGCTCAAGAAGTTCACCGATTCGACGGCGCAGGTCATCAATGCCGCGGTCGGTATCAGTCACACGATTACCCCAGAAGCCGCCAAGTTCGCGGCGGCGCTGGGCATCATCACCATTGTCCTGGCGGCAATGCGCTTCGCTGGCGCTCACCACCCCGTCACCGCGTGGACGAACTTCCTGGAAGAGATGGCGACGCTCGGGATATTCGCCGCGATCTATGTGGGATACGAGCGGTTCGCGCCAGGCATCTACCAGTACTTCAACACCATGGCCACGTCCATCGCCGGCGGCGACCTTTCGCCCGGTGCGACGTTGGCCACGACGGCCGGCAATTTGTGGGACTCCTACGGCAATGCCCTGAATGCCGCGACCTGGTACCAGAAGATTGGGGTGGCCCTGGCCCTGATCCCCCTGCTGCTTGCCTTCGCCGTGACGGTGGCGACATCGGTGATCTACAACTTCTACATCTCGCTCGGTCAAATTCAGGTGGCCATCGGCATCGTCGTCGGCCAGCTCGCGGTCGCCCTGGGTTTTTCCGAATTCACGCGCAAATACTTCCTCGCCTGGTTTGACTACATGGTGTCCGGCTCTCTGTATGCAGTGGTCGCGGCAATCATGTCGAAGCTGGTGACCGCGTCGTTCGCATCTTCACTCGGTGACGTGAACTCGATCGGTACCGACACGATGGCGGGCGCCTGTTATGCGCTCGTGCTGAGCATCTTCCTGCTGTTCATTTCGTTCGAGATTCCGAGCATTGCAGGCAAGCTGTTTGGCAATGGTGCCGGCATCAGCGGCGGGGCCGTAAAGGGCGGCATCAAGGCGGCGTGGGGCCTTGGCAAGCGCATGGCGGGCTGACGATATGAACCACACGCCAATGCCCATCGCTGCATTGACCGCCACGCTCGGTTCGCGGCTGGACCTCGTTCGGCAGTACGCGAACGAGTCGTCGAGCGCGGATTTCGAGCGCAAGTGGTTGTCCGTGCTCGAAACCTGCGCCGACTGGTATTCGTCGATGCCGCTGCGCCCCGAACAGCATCCGGAACCCGGTGGCGCGTTTCGCGCCACGGTCGAGACCGTCTACTACGCCCTGCGGCTATCCGGGGGACAGAAGTTCGGCGCCGACCAGCCCTCGGAGCGTCGGCGCAAGCTCGAACCACAATACCTGTATGCCGTGTTCCTCGCGGCGTGCTGCACCTGGCTGGACGAACCGTTCCGCCATTTCCAGTTCTACCGACTGAGAGACCAGGCCGAGTGGAGCCCTGCCGCGCATGGCGCCTTCTCGGCTTGGCTGGAAGGTGGCGAATACCGTGTGCAACGCCGAGAGGCGCCATTGCCCATCGAGCGGATGCGTACCGCCCTGCTCGCACGTTCCATCCTCGGCAACACTCGGCTGGAGCTGCTCGAGAGCATGGTGCAAACCGACCTCTTCGGTGCGATCAATCCGGAGAGCCGCCCGGCCGGTACCGAGTCGCTGCTGCACAAGGTCCTGCGTCAAGCCGTGGCGGTGACCTGCGACACCGAGGACAAAGCACGGCGCGCGCGCTTTGCCCCCGATACCACGCCGATTCCTCCCGCGAAGACGTTGGAGGACGGATTTGCCGCTCACGCTCAACCGGCCCCGGCGGCCGAGAAACGTCCATCGCAGCCCAAAGCCAAGGCGGCAAAGAGCGAGCCGTCGGCAGCGGATAGCGTCTCGGCGCTGTTCGAGCAGGCCAAGGCCACGCCGACGTCAACCGCTTCAGCTTCGCCTGAGACGCCAGCGCCGACATCGGAGAAGCCCAACACCCAAAGCTCACTGTTCGACTTGGACTCGATGCAGGTGCCCAAAGAGCCAACGGTCAAACAGGAAGACCCGTTTGCCGAAATCCTGAGTTCTGCGAGCACGCTCATGCGCGAGTTCTTCCGCGCACTCGTGCAGGACGTCGAGTCGGGCAAGGTGGCCGTGCACTGGGCCGAAAAGGGGCTGGTGCTGCAAAAGCGGATTCTCGGCAGCTACGGCATCGCCAGCGAAACGCTGGTGGACAACCTGCGCAAGCTCAACCTCCTCGCCAGCTCGCAGGGCGCTGACATCGTGCTGGTCGAGCGCATTGGCTCGCTGATCCTCGCCCGTCCGCAGCAATGAACTACGTGAGCCACTTTCGCCCGATCTTCGAGGCCCGCGCGGCCGTCGGTTGGCTGATCGGTTTGATCTTGCTCCCCCTGTCCGGCATGCCCCACGCATGGGCGTTCGCGGTCATTTGTGCTCTGTTCCTCGTGGCGCGCGCCTACCAGGTGCGCAAGGCGCTGGCCTTTCGCATGTCGATTTCGACGCGTTGGCTCACCCTCATTCAGATCGACGTGCTGCTGCGCACGAGTGCCCGCATGCGAGCCGACCTTGACGCGATGTACTTCGGTAACGGCTTCGAATGGACGCAGCGCCATTGCCAGATCGCGCACGACATCTTGCGCATGCCGTCCACCGAAATTCCGGGTCTTCCGAAGTGGCTCCCGCCGAAAGTCGCCAAGCGAATCGAGACCGCGTTTGCGCCGCCCAACAGCGTCCCCGACACGGCCCCGCAGGGCAAGTCCTGGATCCACGGGATGGAACCCAACAAGATCGAAGTGCCCCTGCACTATAAGGCGCTCGGCGGTCACACGGCCGTGAGCGGCACCACGGGTGCCGGGAAAACCAAGACCTACGAGCTGATTGCGACACAGGTCATTCACAGCCCCAACAAAGACGTCCTCATTATTGTCGACCCGAAGAACGACAAGGACTTCAAGAAGCGCGTCGAGCGTGAATGCAAGCGTGCCGGTCGCAAGTTCCTGTACTGGAAGCAGGCTGCGCCGTCCGAATCGATTCGGATGAATCCGGTTGAGAATTGGTCGCAGCCGTCGGAAATCGCCAGCCGCGTCTCCCAACTGATGGAAGAAGGCCCTTTCCGCGACTTTGCCTTCCTCTTCATCGACCGCGCAGTCAAGGGTGAGCTGTACGTCGGCGACAAGCCGAACCTCCGCTCGATCCTGAATTACGCACAGTCCGGCATCAATGGTCTGCTCGATCGATGCCTGCGCCGATTCTTTCCGGAAGCGGGCATGCTCGACTGGGAAGACGAGGCCAGAGGCTTTCTGCAGCGCATCGCCCAGAAGGGCGGGGTGGATCCTCTGCAGGGGATGGTTCAGCTCTACGTCGACAACTTCGCAAAGAAGGGCCTCGGCCACGAGACGATCGACGGCCTGGTGGCCACCTTCGTGCACGATCGCGAGCACTACATGCGGATCATCGCCTCGGCGCTGCCGCTGCTGCAGATGCTGGCTACCGGCGAAACCGGTCTCATGCTCGCGCCGAAGGCCGACGATTTCACGGATGACCGTGAGATCTGGGATATCGAGCGCGTGATCAAGCAGAAGGCCGTCCTGTACGTTGGCCTGGATTCGATGTCCAACAGCATCGTCGCCAAGGCGATCGCTTCCATGCTGCTGGCCGACGTGGCTTCTGTCGCGGGCGCCATCTACAACTTCTACGAGACGCCACCCGACATCGTCTTGCTGGTCGATGAGGTGGCCGAAGCCATCAACGAGCAGGTGATCCAGATTCTCAACAAAGGCCGTGGCGCCGGCTTCCGGTCGTTCGTGGCGTTCCAAAGCCGCTCCGACCTGGAAGCCAAGCTTGGCAGTGCTGCAAAGATGCTGCAGGTGCTCGGCAACCTGAACAACCAGATCATCCTGCGCCTTGAGGATACCGACACCGCGCAATGGTTCTCCGACAAGGTGGGCGAGACAGCCATTCGCAACATCGTGGTGTCGAGCAGCGCAAGCACAGGTTCCGAGTCGCACGTCGGGGAATTCAGCGGCTCCGTATCTCGCTCGACGCAGTTGGAGAAGGCGCCGCTGATTCCGCCACGCCTCATCACCGAACTGCCGAACCTCCAGTACTTCATGCGCATCTCCGGTGGCTCGGTCTACCAAGGTCGCATTCCCATCATCCAAGGATAACTGCAGCATGCCCAGTCTGTTTCGACAAGTCGTGAACCAGTACAAGCTTTCGTCGAAGCTCGCGCCCGTCTTCATCGCCTTCCCGGAGCTGGATGACTCCTGCAAGCGCGTCGTCGATTTTCTCGGCGTCAATTTTCGCGTGCGCGAAGAACCCCTCGTGGCCGAGATGCTGATGGATGCGTTGTCGGCTTACCGCCAGGCGCGCAAGGAGGGCGACGCGAATATTGCTTTCGTGCGCGGCCTCTTCACCCGCTCGCACGAGATCTTTTCCATGCGCTACGCCGCGTTCAAGGGCGAGAAGTACCACGTCTGGGCACCACTGCAGGAACCCATCCCGGACTTCGAGGCACGCCAAAGCGCCGGCTACCAGTGCCGCATGGTCGATGAGCCCTGCCCTGACGACGTGACGCCGCGCAGCGCTGCCATGCAAATGGCTGCGCGGGTGCTCAGTGGGCACGTCTTCTGCCGCTATTTCGAGGAATACGATGTCGCTGAAGAATTCGCTCATCGCTAAGGTGTCCCGGCTCGATCTCGATACGGTCGGCCGTATCGAACTCGCCGCCCGAGGCTACCTGCAGGAACTGGCCGAGATTCCGCCCGAGTACGCCCGCGGCCGCGAAGCACTGTGCTTCGCGCTGCAGAGCGTCGCACTTCGCCGACCGGCGCTGTTCTGGTTTGGGTTGGCTTCCGTCATCGTGACGCCGGCGTTGCTGATCCTGCGCGTGGTGCTCTGATGGCTGACAGTCGCTTCGCCTCGCACCTTCGCCTGTGGACGCTTGTTGCCCCGATCATGCTCGCGGTCGGCTGTCCCTTCCTCGAAGGCGATACCACATTCGAGATTTCCGACGCCGAACTGGCGTCGGTTGAACTGAACCTGGGAGACACCGCGGCGACGCGGGCTGCGGATCGGACCAACACGCAGTTTCGGCACTGGTTCGTCGAGTCTGGCGCCATGAAGGCGTGGACGTCCACGCTGCCGAACAGCACCGATATCTCCGACGCTGGCGCGACGGACATGAGCAACGCTTGGCTGCGGCACTTCTGGATGTCCATCTACCGAGGCATCTTCCGCGCGAACGTCGCTCTCTCGTGGGCATTCGGTGCCTTCGTCTTCGGCATGGCCATGATGAACGACGGTGCCGTCTCGCGCCGAATCAAAGCAGCTGCTGCCGGGTTCGCAAGCCCCGTTGCTTTTCACGTGGCGGCACACGCCACGGTCATCACCCTGGGATTGGGCACGTCCGCCCTCCTGTTTCCATTTTCCTTGAACACGATGTGGTGGTCAGTCGGCGCGCTGGTGTTGGGCGTGCTCGGCTGGCGGATGGCTGCATCGTTTCACGTAGGCCGATAGCCGCGTTTCATTCCGTCCCACTGGCGCCCATTTTGGGAGCAAATTTTAAGGAGCACACCATGCAGAACACGATCGATAAGGTTGCAGGCGCCGACAACTCCGACGTTGCCGTGACGACGAACGGGGATACCCTTCCCAACGATGAAGTTGAATCCAGCGCCGCAGCGAATACGGCAGGCGCAACAACACCGTCCGACGTTGAACAAGAACTCAACGAGATGGAGAGCGCGGTCGATGCGCTGCAGCGCGACAGTCTGATCTCGGCGGCCGACGCGGACAGCCAGAAGGGCGAGGTTGCGCGCACCCGCAAAATGTTCCGCGAAATGTCGCCGGATGATCGCGCCAAGATCGTGTCCCGCCGGCGCGAACTGGGGCGCCAGATCCTGACCCGTCAGCTCGCGGGTGCGTCTGTTGTCGAGACTATGGTCAAACTCAACCACACGCGCCTCAAGCCCCTGTTCGAGCAGTGGTGGCCGTTCATGAACCGGATGACCATCAACCTGACCCGCTTCGGACACAGCACGTTCACCGCGTCGGAGCTGTCGACCATCACAAAGCACTTCGAGACACAAATGGCCAATCTGGAAGCCTACGTCGATGAGCAGCTGCGCGTCGCCGAGGGCTATCGCGCAGCACGCGAGAAGGACATGGAATCCAGCGGCGCAATGATCTGGAAGCCGTCGGTCACAAAGCCGTCGATGGAGATGGTGGTCGAAGCATACTCGCCCTTCTCGATGCGGGCTCTGGGCGTGCTGAACAAGTTCGACCGGGCCATGGATCACTTCGACTTCATGGTGTGGAACGCCATCCGCGATCAGTCGGACGTGAACGAGGAAGTGAATCGCTTCCTGCGCAAGTTCCAACCGCTGGCCATTCGTTGCTACACGACGCACCTGCGTCTGATGACCACCGTGCGCAACATCTGATCTGAGCGCGCTCGTGCCCTGCCGGACGACCTCCGCCGTATCTTCACCTGTTGGTGGCGGTACGGCGTACGCATCGGCACAGAGGGTTCCGCCGGCGGCGGGCCACATGCGCTCGGCATTTCCTGAATCGCCTGCAAACGACATCACCATGGAAGCGACATCGCTGCTGAGCGAGATTCGATCTCTCAATATCGCGTATCTGCGCCTTGCTCGCAGGCTGCTAGCCACCGATCAAGCCCTGGCGACAACTGCGCTGGGTATCTCTCAATCGATGGGCGAGGCATTGCTGACCCTCGACGAAGAGGCATGCGTGCGCATGGCACAGACCAATCTGTTTTTGTGCCGCATCCACTTTGATGATCGGGTGCTCGCTGCGCTGTTGGCTGGACCTCGCCTGGAGCTGTTGGAAAGCCCTGCCTCGGCGGGCAAGGCGGCCCCCGCGATTGCGTGACGCCCCGGGTTCGGCGCGCAGCGGTCTACTCCACCGACATTTTTTGAAGCCGATTGCCGGTTTTTGCGAGTCACTGCCATTTATGGAGTGGCGACGCACTCGATCGCTAACCGCTTACACATCCATTGGGAACACCATGAACTCACAGGCCACACTGACAAAGCTGTCCGTCGCATGGACGCTGGTCCGCCACATCGCATTCTGGGGTGGTTGGGCTTTCCGCTTGCTGGTTGTCGTGCCGAGCGTCGCGTTCTGCCTACTGCTTGCGATCCATAGTGACTTCTCATTCTCCGCGATCCCGCGCGAGCTGCTCCAGTCCGTCGCTGATAGAGCCAAGTATCCGGCGGCTCCGGCTGGCTATATCACGATGCAGACATGCAAGGACACCACGTCTGCCGTCAAAGGCTTGCCCCCGCCGCAGGCCCTGTGCAAGACGTTTGGCTTCGAACAGCAGTCGATCGACGCTTCGGCGCGCGAAGCGGGGATGAATCTGGCGCTGATGTACAGCATCTTCGCGCTTCTGGGCTGGGGTTGGTACTTGTTCTCTGGGTCCTTCAACGACAGCCTGCGCGCATTCCGCTCGTCGCTTCAGAAGGTCCGTCGAGCCTAAGTCCCGGGTGCCTGCGAGTTTCCAGAAGCTTCACCCGGCTCGCAGGCCACTTGCCGACCCCATCGGCCATCGCAGGCTCGGGGTTGGCCACCGTATTGGTTTCTCAGATGCCCACGTCAATCCTAGACGAACTGAACCCGTCACAGCGCGAAGTGGCAGACCTACGCCTGCACTGTGTCGCCGTTGCCTGCCCGGGCGCCGGAAAGACAAAGACAATTGCGACCAAGGCAGCCATTCTTCTCGCCGATCCCGCATGCAGGGTCGGTGCTGTGACCTTCAACAAGGAGGCGGCCACGGAACTGCAGGAGCGCATTCGCGCGCTGGCCGGGCCGGCATCGAAGGCTCGCCTGTTGGCAGGGACCTTTCACGGGCTGGCGTTCAAGCAGCTCACACCAAAGGGATGCAAGCAGCAGGACATCGCCAACGAGGGGGACCAGTTGGCGCTGGTTGCACAAGCCCTGAAGGAAGCCGACCTTGATTGGAAGGAAGAAGCCGCTTTGGCCGCCATCGAGGCAATCAAAATGGACTTCGGCAGGGTTCCGCCTGGCAGCGTTGAGGAGCGCCTGTATTCGGCATACCAACAAGCGCTGGCGCGGAACGGGAAGCTCGACTTCCAGGACATGCTCTGTATGGCCATCGAGGGCATGGAGCGCGGAACCATCTCGCCCTACCCTTTCACGCACCTGCTGGTCGATGAGTTCCAGGACACCGATCCGCTGCAATACCAGTGGGTCGCGCAGCACGCGCGCAGTGGCTCGATCGTGACCGTAGTCGGTGACGATGACCAAAGCATCTACGGCTTCAGGGCCGCGCTCGGATTCCGAGGCATGGAGTCGTTCATCAAGGAGTTCGACGCGCGTCCCGTGATTCTGGGGGAGAACTATCGCTGCAAGTCAGAAATCCTCGCCGCTGCCGACAACGTCATTCGGAACAACAAGGAGCGCATCCGCAAAGATCTGGTCGCCGCGCGTGGCCCCGGCGGCCACATCTCGTTTCGGCGCTTCGATGACGAATATGCCGAGGCCGTGAACGCAGTGGAGGCCCTCGCAGCGTCGATGCGCGCCAGCAAATCGGCAGCGATCCTGGCAAGAACGAACCGTATCCTCGACCCAGTTGAGGCCGTCTGCCGCTCCCATGGCGTGAAGTATTTCCGAGCGTCCGGCAAATCAATCCTGAGCCGGGCCGAGGCCGCGCTAATGTGCAACCTGCTCGAACTCATCCAGAAAACGAAGACCAACGGCCTCGATGCCGTGCTGGCGTTCGCTGGCGTCGGAGCGCAAGACCTCAAGACGTTGCACAGCCGGATCGGTCCCAGTCTTGAGCAGCGGCCGCGCAAGGAGCTGGTCGAGATGGGCCTGGCCGAGAGCACCGCGGACACGTACCGGGAGCTGATGAAGCGGCTTGCCGAATGGCGCGGTCTCTGCGATCGGAAGTTCTATCCGCTCGTGCTGGAAGGTGTCTACGAGTGGATGGCTCAACGTGCCAAAGCAGACACCGCCAAGCGTGCGGTCACCACGACCTACGACGTGCTGAGCCGCCTCAACGGTCCATTCTCGGATCGTATCGCCTTCCTGCGGCGCGAGAACAACGTACCGGCGGCCGACGCGCTGATTCTCACGACCATGCACAACTCAAAGGGCTTGGAGTGGGATCACGTATGCATCATCAGGGCTGAAGAAACCGTGGTGCCGAACGAGAAGAGCACAGAGTCCGAGGAGCGTCGCTTGTTCTACGTGGCCATGACCCGTGCGCGCGACCGTCTTGAGATGAGCACGGCGAAGAAGAATCCAACCTCTCGATTCGTTCTTGAAGCCGGTGTGTCGAAATAATCAGCTAGACTTTTCCCGACAGCACGAAGTTCAGAATTTCGCCGGCATTGGGTTCGCCCCAAGTTTCGTGTGCCACCCATTCGAAAAAATTCGATTCCGCTGCCTTGGAGGGCTTCTTGCCTGCGACGACCTTCAACTCCTTCACAGAACACTGATCGTTGTAACGCGAGAGCATCGCCGACTGATCGTCAGCGGATAGTTCCCCAAAGTAGCCCTGCGCATGCGGAATGCGAGCTGCGAGGTATTGCGCCCGCGCATCCTCTTCATTCTTTGGGCTTCGTGCCAACGGCTTCTGCTGCTGTTGACCAGCTCCGGCAGACTCAGCCTTGCCCGCGCCCTTGCCCCAATCCTCCGTAAGCGACTTGCGAAAGTACGCCGGGATGTTATCCAACGGCGGAACACCCTTCTTCGCTTGTCGAGCGCGCGTGTAGCTGATTGCCTCCAGGATGCGTTCGGCTCCGAACGTGCGAACGAGGCGCTTGGCCTCGGAATGCGGGACACCGAACTTGACCACTGTGTTGACTAGGTCTTGGTGAGGCTCCTCCTCCAGTGCGCTCACTTTGCGACTGATCTTGAATTGAATCTCACCGACGGTTCGGCCGACCTTGTGCTCGATCAACTCGATCTCATGGTCTGATACATCATTGATTTCGGCAATACTCGGCGTCAACACCGCTCGCTTGAAGATCTTGTATTCCTTGTATTTGGTCTCGCTCTCTTCGCGTCCGAGTATGAGATTGCGAAAGGTGGCCAGTGGGATACGTGCGGTCAGGCCTATCCGTTCGAACCGTACAGTGTTCTCCCACAACGCAAGCGAATAGGACCGCCGGAACAGCTTGGCGATCCGCATGTCGATCATTGCGTACCGTTGGGGATCCAGTAGCTCCTCACTGATCTGCGGAGCGAACGAATACGACAAGACGGAGCCCACAATCTTGGCGCCGGCAATGAGTGTTGAACCCGTCCATGTCGACGTGCCGTCGCTATTGAGCTGATCCCAATCCACGACAGTGCGCATCAACGATTTTGCGGTCTCTTTGATGTATGCGTTGTCCTTCGTGGTGAGGTCGAGCGCTGCCATCATCTGAGGGATAGAGACCTGAAACGTGTTGTTTGTTTCTCGGCCTGCCAGGCGTTGCTCGATGGCGTTCTTGATCAGTGCATTGAAGATGCGGCGCTGCTGGAGCGACAGCGCACTACCTACCGGTGAAACGTGGATCGCTTGAACCGCCTTCTTGAACGGCTCAGGAGCCTCCTGTTGTTGAAACAGGGCGATCTGGGAACCCTTCTTTGCTTCGGGTACGCGTGCCATGACCTAGTGGGTGGGTTCGCTATAGGTGAAAAACTAGGGGTAGATTTTTCACCTATAGCGCTCGTTTGGCAATCTTACGTTGCCAGGAAGGGACAGCGCTCGCTGCCTGAGTGTTCGACTCTTGATCTCGCTCTCCCCAAAAACGTTCACCTTTTACGCGGGCTTTCGGCCCCGCATTCCTCGAAAGGTGAACGGATTTGGGGGGCTTTCCGCAGTTGCCCGTCCATCTATTGTGCTCCATAGCGCTCATTTGCCCATTTCGTAAGCATTGGAAGGGGCGACAGACTCTTGAAGTCGTCTCGGGTGCGCTTTCGGAGCCAATTGCCCCAAATCCTTTCACCCTTCCCCTCCCCAAATCCTTTCACCTATGCCCGGGAGCCTGGGGCTGGATGGAAGTGGGTACTCACGGGGTTACCCCAAATTCGTTCACCTATGGAATCCCCAAATCCTTTCACCTATGTTTGCAGGCATGGATTTGTGCGGGAGTGCCTGCTCGCATGCGCCCCAAATCCTTTCACCTTTCATCTCCCCAAATCCGTTCACCAAGCGGGTCCAACCTACGGTCTCGTGTGTCGCACCTGGGCTGTACTCTAGGGTGGCTCTCCCCAAATCTGTTCACCCTCGCCATCCCCAAATCCTTTCACCTTTAGGGTTCGCTGGCGGCGCCCCAAATCCGTTCACCAAAGCCCCAAATCCACAACCCCTTGGCCCCAATGGCTTTCACCGTAGCCCCAAATCCACAACCGGCGTTCCCCAATGGTGTTCACCCAATCCACAAATCTATGCACCATATGACCGGCAAAGCCTTACTGGGCTTGGGTTTCCGGAGCCTAAATGTTGTTTAAAGGTTTAAAGTGTTTACGTAAACAAAGTAAACGCTGCGTCTCTTTCAGAGAGCGTCAAAAAAAGACAAAGACCCAGGTACACCTGGGCCTCGTCGTTGAAAAACCTGCATACAGCGTGCTGTTGCTAGCCCGCTGATGGCTCTACCAACTCTTGGTCAACCAGTGCCTTCAGCTTCTCAGCCAGCGCCTCTTGTTTATCAGCCGGAATTTCCTTCAGCTCCAAGCTAATTCGGCCGTCAGGAAATGTCTTAAGTTGGCCGCGCTGCACACCATCAGCTTTGAAATCGAAAAGCTGGTGGTAGCGAGTGCGACTTCGCTTCGCGGTAGCGCCCGGGCCTTGCAGGTTGCGCAAGATGAGCTCCAATTCGCGCACCGTTCTCTTGCCTTCGATAACTGCCGTCAGATGACGATCAGCGCCTTCCTCCCCGACACGGTCGAAGATCAACTTGAGGCAGTAGGCCGCCTGCAACCCCACACGATCAGCACTTTCTGCCATGCGCTCTAGAATGGCTCTCGGCAGTGCGTTCAGCGAAAGAACCTTGCTGACGTATGCCTTGTCTTTGGTGACCTTCTCAGCCAGCGAATTTTGATCCGCGACCACCTGTTGCTCGATCAATTGCTGCCACGCAATCGCGTCATCGAAGATTGACTGCCGCTCGTGGTCGTTGTTCGCTCGGTAAGCCGTGGTGTAGAGGTCGATGGGCAGTACGTCATGACGTTCTTCGGCATCGATGTGCGTCTCGCCCAGCGATCTCTTCGCACGCAGCCGACGCTCGCCGTCGATGATCACATACTTGCCAGGGAACTGAGGTAGGCGCGTGAACTTGATGGCCTCAATTTGGCCTTCCCTTTGAAGGGTTAGGGCCAACTCTTGGATTTTCGCCTCTGGATAGAAGACGCGAGGGTTGTACGGGTTCGAGACGCAATCGGCAATTGCGATGCTCTTGCGCCCACCAACTGCGGACGCAGTTGGGCCGGCAGCAGGTTCCACCGTGTTGGCGGTTGTCTCGGTAACGGGTTGAGATTCTTGCTCCTGAGGGGAAGCCGGAGGCGGTTCCTGCTCTCGCTCGCGAGTCTGAATGGCCTGCTGCTCGTTCTTGAACCCCTTAATCAGCCCGCTCGCGAGGGTGAGCTTTGGGATGGGCTGCCCCTTTGTTGTCGAGGCGCCTTGCACTTTAGTGTCCTTAGTATTCTTAGACATTTTCCACCTTTTGCGAACGCGATTGAGTGATGTGCTGCGTCAACTCAAGGACCAGCGACTCGATTTCAGCGCGTGCTTCCTTCAACCCCTTCATGTATCGCCCGCACTCATGTGCGGTAGTCCCAAGAGCAAACAGCTGCCGATAGATTTCACGTTGGGCAATTTGACTCTGGAGCAGATGCGTACCAACGTCTTGCTGGTTCAGCAGCGAAAGGATTTCTTCTCGCATGCGTGTACGGCCATTGATGTTGTTCAGCATCAGTGCGGAAGCTAATTCCGGATTGATGCGCCGTTTGATGTTCTTGATTTCGTTAATCATTGCCAGAGTGCTGAACAAGTCAGCCGGCGATGGCCCCATTGGGATCAGGCAGAAATCTGCGATGCCGAGCACCTCGGGCGTTCGCGGGTCCTCAAGGTTACCAGGGCAGTCCACAACGACAAGATCGTATTTGCCTTGCAATTTTTGGATTTCGTTTCCGATCTTAGAACCTGCGGGAGCGAGACTCGCCACCGAAATCTTGAGAGGCTCCTCACCGCTTGTTGCCCATCGCAATGAGGTGTTCTGAGGATCTGCGTCGACTAGAGCGACGTCCGTGCCTCCAGATTGGAAGGCAGATGCGAGATTGAGACTCAGCGTTGTCTTACCTACGCCACCTTTTTGGTTTGCGATTGCAATCGTAAATGCGCTCATAGGTTCTCCAAGGTTTTTGTGATTTTAGCGAGACTTGCTGTGAACTCAAGGAATTTCTTATCTCTCTTAGTGTTTTTCTCATCAGCCGTTGTAAATGAGTTGCCACGTGGAAACTATCCTCGTCATGCACTGTGGACTGAACTTTGCGACCAGTTTCCACGTGACAACCCGTCACATCTTTCCTGACGCTGGAGTGCAGTTGTCACGTGGAAACTCGTGCCAAGCATACGTTGCATGTGCGGTTCGGGCGAACGGGCTTCGTGGCTGACGGGAACACTTGGAGCTATTAGCCGAATCGGCGATCGCAATGACGCGAAGTCTGGGCGAAACTTTTACGGATCTACCGAACCCCATTGGTAGCTGCCACCTGGAAACGCGATGGGCCCCTTTGCTGGCGTCACTATCCAGCATCTATGTGATGCAATAGAAGGTTCAGAAGTACGGTCTCTGGCGGCAGTCGGCGACAACATGTCGCATGATTCTGCGTGCGCATGACACTCGTCTGATAAGTTGTCACGTGGAAACTGCAGCAATGCAGCTGGGGATGCTTGCGGGGCGAGTTTCCACGTGACAACTCATTGAGGGGTTCACGGGGGCTCGCTATATACTGAAAGTTAGCCCAATGAAGGACGGGCTTCGTTTGATCTTGGCGCCAGCTTAAGGACAGTGCCGGCTAAGCCTGCAAAGACGGGGAAGTTGCGGCCCCCGCATTCGAAAATCACGAACGCTTCCAAAACCCCCGCAGCTCCTTCATCCGAATGGCCTCTTCCGACGTCACGTAGACCGTCGTGGTGTCGAGCGACTTGTGCCCCAGGTTCTGCTGCATGATCTCGACCGGCGTGCCGGCGGCAATGGCATGTGATGCGTGTGAGTGTCGCAGCCAGTGCGTGCTGGCTTCGTTCAGCCGTGCTGCTCCCTGCGGATCGGTTGCCTCCAACTCGGTTGCGCAGGCCTGGAAGAAGCGCTTGATCTGCCGGTAGAGCACACCCGGCGTCAGCGGAGCGGCAGGGCTCGCCGTGTCCCGCTTTGCCCACGGCGCACGCTCAGCCTGATCGGTCGCGTGGCCGAGCAGGGCCACCGGCTCACGAATCTGGGCGGGGTCGCTGGGGAAGCCGCGGGAGTCCAGGTACGCGCCCAGCGCGTGCACGACCTCATCGGGCACTGGCACCTCACGTACACGCGACCCCTTGCCGACCACGGTCAGCCACCAGCCGTCCATGCGTTCGCCGGAGCGGGGGAGGGCGAGACTGCGCCATGCCAGGTCGGCCGTTGTCGCTCCCACGATCTCCGCGAGACGCAAGCCCGTGGCGTAGAGCAAGGGCAAGGCGACCTGCAGCCGCAGGTTCGATGACGTGCGCTCCAGCAGGAACAGGCGCTCCACCACAAACGCCCATTGGTCCTCGGTCAGACTGCGCCCAACGTCCAGCTGTGGTTTGCCACCATTCGTCGCCCGCACGCCGCCCCACGGATTGCCGCTCAGATAGTTCTTGTCGTTGAGGTACCGGTACAGGTTCTGCAGCACGGTCAGGGCATAGGCCTGCGACTCGGGCGACAGCTTGCCCTCGAACGGTTTCCAGCTCGGCGTCCACCGTTCCCGAGAGCGTGGCGCACACCAGTCGTCGGGCACGTCGGCCAGGAAATCGCGGTAGGCGACGCAGTCCTCAGTCGTCATCGACGAGAGCGGCTTGCGCCGAATCCAGATGGCCCACAGCAGAAAGCGTTCTGCCTCCTTGCGATAACTGCGCTGGGTGTTGGACAGGTAGTGCAGCCAATCCAGCGGGCCGGGCTCGGTGATGACATCGCGCCGGCCGGTGCGCCGCCGGGCGATCTCGGCAGGCGGCAGCCCCGGTTTCGAGCGCAGCCAGGTGAGTACCGCCTCGTAGTCGTTCTGGGCGTCCAGCAGGCACTCGACCGGGGGCCGCCGGAAACGGCCGTTACTGCCGTCGAGCGCGGCCGGCACAACGATCTTTTCCAGGGGCAGGAGGCCAGTGCCGGATGCCACCACGCGGTCACGCTCGTGCGCGGTGAGTTGCCGGCGCGGGATCCGGGCGTGTTCGCCCAGTTTGCGCGCCAGCGTGTCGGCGTTCGCGCGCAGGAAGCGCTCGATGGCGTGGGCTTTCTTCTCGCCGACCCCGCGCAGCGCGCGGAACCAGCCGCCGCCCAGGCTGTTGATACGGTCGATCAGGGTGCCGATGGTGGCTACGCCGGCGGCCTCCAGCCGATCCGCGACGCCCGCGGCCAGCCACGCGTGGCAGTGGTCGTCGACCCGCACCGGCTCCGCCAGCACCTGTTCCAGGTCGGCCAGCAGGCGCAGCTGCCGCTCCATCAGCTTGGTCCGGCGCTCGGCCCGCTGCACCGCGTCTCCGAAGCGCTCCCGATAGGCTTCGAGCTGCTCCTCGATGCTGAAGTCATCCAGCCCGTTCTCCAGCGCGAACTCCTCCAGCGCTGGCAACGCGGGTCCGCGCTGCGCAAGGCCGGAGAGGTCGATGCGGATCAGGCGCACCTTGCCGTAGTGGCCGGCGCGGCGCACGGCCGCCGCCAGTTCAGCGCGCAGCCAGGCGGTCATGCGCCGTACCTTCGGGTGCGCGACGAAGGTCTCCTGCGTCAGCTCGGCCTGCGCCTCCAGTTCGCCATCGATGGCCAGGTAGCGCGCCCACATCGGCCGGGCATCCAGCCCCTGGACGACCGCGCGCAGGAACGCGAAATGGCCACGGTGGAGGTGGCGTCGAACGACAACGCGGCGGCGGGTGGGTCGAGTGCGCTTTATTTCACTTTGCAGCGTCTCGAGGCTGGGGGGTGGTTCAGGGTTGTGGTCGGGGTCGAGCGGGTCCATGGGCGGCGAAGCGTTGTCGGGCTTGGGTTTCCGGGCCTGTTGGAAAACGCGAAAAAGTGACGTTCTCGAAAGCGTACATTAATTTCACAGTACATGATAAGAATACTTATCAACCACAGTAAAAAGCGCACTTCACTCGATGGAGTGCGCTTTTAGGCATGTTAGAATCAGCCCAATAGCCTCCATCCAGACCGAAATGTCGTCGCCGACCTCAAAAATGGCGGCCCAGCGCCAAGACTGGGACACTGCCGAAAGCCGCTGCGCTGAGCGTCGCGAGCTGGCAGGCGCGGCGGCCAGCGCGGCCGTCGCGGTAGAAGAGGGGGTAACGGTGCGCTTCCGGCCGATCGGACGGACGGACGTCGATGCTGCAGATCGCTGGACCTTCGGAGGCTATGCCCCAGGCTGGCTATGGTCCCGCGAGTTGACACGGGCTCGCCGTCGGCCGCGCCGCGTGGAGGCCGCCGTTTATGCGGAGTTGCCGGATCACACGCATGTCTTGTGTGGCTTGATCCTGGGGCGGATCAGTAATCGACACGTGGTCGCGTCGATCCACCTGCTCAGCCGTGCGCCGGCACCTAACCCGCTGCAGGGCCGCTTTGCCAAGATCGCAGTGCGCTACCTGGAATTCTGTGCGGCGGCGTTTGACTGCACGACGGCCTCATTGCAGCGGCCCATTCCCGAGTTGGTAGATTTCTACAAAAGCCTGGGCTACTCACGGGTCGTGGAGAAAAAGGGTAAGATTGAGAGACTTGAGCGCGATCTGGGGGCAGTCCTGTCCGCAATGCGCAAGGGAGATCAACCATGAAGCCGACAGCACGCAAAATTCGACGCCAAGCGCTCCTGGCCGAAAAGCCGGAACAGGTCGCCGCGCGCCTCGCCGTGTTCGCCAAATTGACGCGCGAACAGGCGGTCGCGCGCCGGTCGGTAGTGGAGCCCAAAGTAGCAGGATCGGTGTTGGCAGGCCGGCGCGTAAGGGTTGCAGGCTGAGGCCACACTCGCACGTTACAGGAGCCGCCTTCGGGCGGCTTTTTCATATCTGCAATGACTGCATCAGTGCTGAACCATGATCTTTCGGGGGACTTTGAGCGCCTGCTCACGTTGGTGATGCAGCTCGTTGAGTCCCAGGCCGGGCAGCAGATCCCGGTGGACCAGCTTTGGATGAACGATGCGCAAGTGCTGGGCAAAAAATTCTGTTACCACGTAGCCTCGCTGCGCCTGATAGCCCAACCGGTCCAAATCGATATTGCCGGGTATGGCGCAGATCTTCACATCGACCACAGTTCCGTGATGATTCTTGCGCGCGCGGCTCTGGAGACCTACCTCACGTTCGCCTACATCTACGGCAGCAAAGATGTGGAGGTCCGACAATTCCGCCATATGATCTGGCGTCGTGCCGGCCTACTGGACCGACAGGCGTATCCGGCACGTGCGCCAGAGCACCAACAGAAGTTGGCCGACGAGAAGACAAGGATCGATCAACTCCAGATCGAGATCGAAGCCCACGGCGTCTGGCAGCAGTATTCCGAACCGATGCGTAAAAAGGTTCTGAAGGGCGAATGGCGCGCCGGCCAGTCTTGGATCGACACTGGCATCGCCGCCGGTTTCCACCCCGTCTATATCCGCCAAATCTACAGCTTCCTCTGCGGCTACGCGCACTCGAGCTGGCTCAGCATTCTGCAGATTCGCGATGCACAAGCGCTTTGCGACCAGGAGGCGATGGCCGCTAGGTTCGTAAGCGTGGCCCTCGTTTTCATGAGCTTCTTTGCAACGAGCTACGTTGCCTTGTTTCCGCAGGCTGAGGCGGTCCTGGCCAGCAACACCGAAGCGGCCAACCTTGCCCAGCGGTGGCATCTGACCGCTGATCGCCAGTCTGCCCTGTATGGCACAACGAACTGAGCTTGCCGATTCGCCTATGCCCGCCGACCAAAACCCACCTGCTAAGCAATTCCCCCGGAACGAACGAGTGCCGGTGGCGCGCGCGGTTGCCACGACGATAGAACATGCCACGGCCGCCCAAGTCAAAGCGCTGGCGGAGCCGTTCAAGGGAACCTCGGTGGGTCAACGGTTCTTCGGACCTGGCTGGATCGGTGAAGATGGCGTTGCTTGCATAGTGTTCATCGCCCAGGACCGTGACACCATCCAACGGCTACGTCGACAGCGGACGTGCGTCGCAATTGGTTGGCGTTGGAACAACACCCCCTCCATGGTGTTTTCCTTTACGTTGATGACAGAGGGAAAGAATCCCCATCCCCACACACGGTGGATGCGGCCGAGCGCTGATCCAGTGGTTGCGGCGATTCGCCAGCGCGGTCGCTTTCGCATGATCGCCGTTTCGCCGGAGGGGTACCAAACTGTTTGGTTTGAGGCGCAGTTGCATTCGGGTTTTGGGGAAACCGCTCCCTCACTCCAAGGCATGGAGCAGCAATGGCAACATCCGGTGCCTGGACTGCAGGGGTCACGCGAGGGTCAGCGATTCGATCCATTCGAGCGCGAACGAAAGGCTGACACAACCGATGCCGCTCCTGCGATCCCGCTTTGGGCGGAACCCGCGTCAGACGTCTGGTCGGAGCTGAACTATGACGGGCCCTGGGCAGGCGACCTAAATGCAACAGACAAGGCTCGCGTCGCATGGGGCAGGCAGGTGTATCGGAATCGCCGCCTCGCCGCTGGCTTCGTGCGCGGAATTGCAGAGCGACAGGCATATGACCGCGTACCACCGGTCGTCACGGAAGAGGGCAACTGGCTCGGTGAGGGCATTATTGCCGAGCAGGGCAGGGTGCTAGTGGCGCGTGCGCCATTGATCGGACGTTGGCTGGCAGCATTGGCGGGTCCAGCCCCCGATGCGGAAGCTGCGTATCGGGCGTGTGTTGAGGTGCTGCATGACACGTACGCGCTGTTCTGTTTGCTCGACAAGCTGATTCCGCTGCTCAACGATGCGGGCGACCAAATGTTGTCCGAAGCCGCACGTTGGACGTTCGAGGCTGCTCTGTTGGATGACAAGATCACGCAGGGCGGCACCCACCGGCCCTGGTTCGCCAACACTGGGCAACACGGTTTGGAATTGCGTAGTGCGCCGTTCAACCTCGAAGCGTCGCTGTCCGACATCGAGGAGATGTGGCGCAGCGGTCTGGACATGCTGGACCTCATTGACGCGGGCCAGCGCCTCGGGCCAAACGATTTTCCGGTCCCGTTGTCGGATGTCTGTGAAGCCATGCGCGGCGTCGCGCTCGATGGCACCGAAGACGAAGCTGAAGCGACGATTCAGGCGATGCTGCGCGAAGCACAGGAAGCTCGGCAATGGACTATCCCGTGGGGCGCACGAGTAGAAGTGGCGTTCGGCCCATTCGTGGCGGTGCGGATCTTTGAGAACCAAGGCGAGTTCGCGTGCCAATTTCTCGACGCAGCGCAGCGCTACCACCATGTCGCGATTGGCATTGCCAGCGATCCGCCGCGCGCAACAGGTGGCCGCTTGATCCGCCCGCGCGATGATGATGGCGAAGTGACGTGGAACACGGACGCCGAGTTGAGCTTGCAGTTGATCGCAGCTGCGATCATCCGGGACTTTCTTGTGGTGGAGGAGCGAGAGTCGCTGTTTGGTACGCGAACGACAACGCGCCGCAGCCGTGGCCGTGACTTGACGACGGTGGTGTACCTGCCGCGCGTACGCTATAGCCGGCCCAATCTACGGCAGGCGACACAACACGCGCACGAATCTGGTCGTGCCCCACACGCTGTCACTCAACACCTGCGCCGGGCGGCAACAACATCGGCGACTCAGCGTTTTCTCGCACAGCGGTATGGAATGCACCTTCCAGAAGGGTTCACATTCGTGCGCCCACACACTCGCGGGGCAATGGCGGAGGCTGAGCGGGTGCGTGTCTACCGCAGCCGCTCGGCATCGCGCATGATCTACGAAGAGGTATCAACCGCGCCAGAAGGTGCGCGGCCGGCATGGTTTGAGTTCGAGCGGGATTGTATGCAACTGCTCAGGGAACGAGGGCTGCGCGTGATTCACCAGGCCGCCAGTCGGGATGGCGATGGTGGCGTCGATCTATACGCGGTTGACGAGAGCGGCCAATCTTGGATCGTACAATGCAAATGCTGGGCGGCGCATCGCAGTGTCGGCCCGGAAATCGTGCGTGAACTGCATGGGGCCATTGCCTTTGCTGATCGCGGCAGCAGCGGCACCAGCAAAGGGATCGTCATTACCACAAGCCGCTTTACTTCGGGGGCCGCCGAGGTCGGGCGCGAGTTTGGCTTCGAACTAATCGACGGCCAGCAATTTGCTCAGTGGCGCCAAAATCGGCATTGAAGTTGGTTCACTGTATGAGCGAGCACCTTGCCTTGCGAACGTGCGCGCTATCATCGAACGGGCCAAAACCCTCGAAGCACTCCCATGAGATCCCACACACGATGGCTCGCCTGCAACAGTTGTGGCGTCCTGCGTGACCACGTTCCCGAAAATGCCGGCGTAACATCGTTCGACGCGGCACACCGGGTGCAGCTTTGGATCTGCACGATTTGCGGCGCTGCCCACCCGGTCGCACCGGAGCATAGTGATCAGGCCGACCGCGAGCGATTGGAGCGCCTAGGACAGTTGCGACTAATTGAATGAAGAAAGCTTGTCGGCACCCGTTTGACACCGCATTCGGTCAATCGCGTTGCTGAACTATCAACACACACAACGATGAAGGAACGCGGATGAAGTTCTACCATTTCACGTCCGTCTCGTACGCCGAAACGATCCTCTCGATGGGGATTTCGCGTGGCCACGTGAAGCATGGTGACGGAAGCATTCGCAACTCAGTGGTCTGGCTGACGACGGATCCCGATGCTGATGGTCACGGCCTGACGACAGGCGACAAAACGTTGACCGCGAGAGACATGGAGTATCTGACCCGCGTCGATGGGGTCGCACCCAAGAATGGCATCGTCATGAACAAAACCCGAGTGCGCCTGACGGTGGAGATGTCGGCCGACACAGCCACTCTGATGCCCTTTGTCGAGTACTACGCGCGTCGTGGCGAAAAGCCCGATGAAGCCAAGCTTATGGGCCTTTCCGCATACGTCGAAAATCCTTGGCGTCTGCCTCTCACGAGACGGCGGCATTTATTGAAATCGACCACAACCAAAGAAGGCACGTGGTGGCTCTCGTTTGCGCCGATCACCGCCTCCGAGATTACGCGGGTCGAATACAACAGCCCGGCTGGGTTCGTAGACTACGACTTTGAAGCGCATGGCCGGCAGCACTTCCATGACGCAGGCTTTGTGGTGCCCAGCGCCGCCACGCTACAGTCGCTGCACCCCCTGGTGCCCTGCGACTATCCCTTCGAGAAGGCGAAGGCGTTCGCTTTCTGCTTGGACACGAAGCGCGTTCGACGTGGCGACTGGTGCGCCGGCGTTCGGAATGAGCCACCCGAACGCTGAGGCCTTGGCCAAGTGGGTACGCGACCACTCGGACGAGTTGCTCGACTGCTGGGCCCGCGCTGTTGACGTGTACTACAGCTACTACCCGAAAACAGGGATGCCTCGCCCCCCAGTTCGGTTGAACCCGTAACTACGGGTGCGGGCCTAGCGATCCTGCGCTGTCGAGGGGGCCGCCGCCGCTTCGCTGGCGCGGCCTGTCTTTGATGTAGTCGTCGACTCTTTCGCTGCGGTGGATGTTGAGTGGAAAGCGGCACCAAACTTGTCGCTGAAGTCGTGCCAGCCGGTCACGACCGTCACGAGGGCACTAAACGCGACGAAGGCAGCAACAGGCCACCAGGCAAGGAACGCGCCGACGGCCCTTGCTACCAGGCTTGGCCGAGTCGTCATCGCCTTCTCCGCCGATTGGTAACGGTCTCGGCGCCGCAGCATTCCGATGCGCCAACGATCCCACCGCGAACCACCGTCGAGCACACTGGATACGCGCCAGTATCGGAACGCGTCGGCCACGGCTGCGTCGATGACGCTTTGTGTGACATCGTTCGGGCCCACGAACACTCGCCAAACGATGAGCTTTTCGGGCTGCCGCATGAATTCAGACTCGTACGGATAGAGCAGCACGGCGACATTGCCGGTTTTGGCTTGAGAGAACACAAGTGCGGCTCCGTGCTCCGCCGCTGTCGAGCCCTGTTTTCTCAGCGAAGCGCCCACCGGATGCTGGCCTGGGAATAGGGTGACAGTTCGGTGCTCGCGTTCGACGCGCACGTATAGCCGTTCGAGGTAGCCTGCTTGCTCGGCTGCAGTGATGACCTTCTCAAATTTCTCTTGCAGAGCCGGCTTCAGTACGACGTTCCAATTGATGAACTTGTAGCGGCGCACGTCCGCGCTACGCTGGGGAAAGAGAGACAAGACATCCTCATGGGTTGCGTTGGGCACACGCGCCAATGAAAACGGGAGGCTTGGCCTCCCGTTGGCACGAATGGCAGCGGAGGACTTACTGAGCGGCGTCCTTCACCTTCTTCAGCGGGCGCACCTTGACACGCACGCTGGCCGGCTTGGCCTCGAACCATTGCTCTTGGCCCGTGAAAGGGTTTTTGCCGAAGCGACGCTTGGTGGCCGGTACCTTCACGGATACCACCTTGAAGAGACCAGGCAGCGTGAACTCGCCGGCGCCTTTCTTGTGCAGCGCACTCAGGATGGTGTTCTCCAGATGCAGGAGCACGGACTTCACGGCCTTGGCCTCAAGTTCTGTCTGCTCGGCCAAGTGACTCACCAGGCTGGCTTTGGTGAAGGTGTGCGCTCAAGCGCATTGGCGAAGACATCAGCGAGAAGCTGGACTACACGCCGGGCACGTTCACCGTGGAGCGTCACATCCGCGGCAAATGGGTGTGCGATCAGTGTGAGACGCTGGTGCAGACGCCGGTGCCACCCCACGTCATCGACAAAGGCATCCCGACGGCCGGACTGCTGGCACATACGCTGGTGTCCAAGTTCGGCGACCACCTTCCCCTGTATCGGCAGGAGCGCATCTATGCGCGCGCCGGTCTGGCCATCCCGCAATCGACACTGGGCGCGTGGGTGGGCATCTGTGGCGTGCGTCTGCAACCGCTGGTGGACGCCCTGCAAGAAGAGGTTCTGAGCCACGGTGTTCTGCACGCCGACGAAACGCCAGTGCAGATGCTCGCGCCCGGCAATGGCAAGACGCACCGCGCCTACCTGTGGGCCTATGCGCCGAGCGAGTTCGAGAAGATGCGCGCGGTGATTTACCAGTTTGCGCCCAGCCGCAGCGGCGAGCACGCTCGCGCGTTCCTGGGGCAGTGGCAAGGCAAGCTGGTATGTGATGACTTCGCCGGCTACAAGGCCAGCTTCGACGGTGGCGTCACTGAGATCGGTTGCATGGCCCATTCGCGGCGCAAGTTCTTTGAACTGCACGACAAGCACAAGAGCGAATTGGCGGGCCAGGCACTGCGCTACATGGTGAGCTTGTACGAGATCGAGGCGCAAGTGCGGGATGCTGAGCCAGACCAGCGCCTGGCAGCGCGGCAACAAAGGGCTGGCCCGATTCTAGAGCGGCTGCACGCCTGGCTCGAGGAACAGCGACGCCGCGTCCCAGACGGCTCGGCGATCGCGCGGGCCATTGACTACAGCCTCAAGCGGTGGCCGGCTCTCGTGCGTTACCTCGACGACCCGACGGTGCCCATCGACAACAACCACGTCGAGCGACAGATCCGGCCGGTTGCCCTGGGTCGCTCCAATTGGTTGTTTGCAGGCTCACTGCGCGCCGGTCAACGCGCGGCTGCCGTCATGAGCCTGATCCAATCGGCCAAGCTCAACGGGCACGATCCCTACGCCTATCTGAAAGACGTCCTCACGCGACTGCCGACCCACAAGGCGGCCGACATCGCCGAACTGCTCCCGCATCGCTGGACGCCCAGCGCCACCTAGCTGGCAAGACGGGTTCACCGGGTGCTTACCGTGAACGCACTGCAACTCTTCGTCATCCTGGCCGGCTTGACCGGTCAGCTCCTTATTGCGAGGAAGGATCCGCGCGGCTATCTCGCTTGGATCGCCGGTAACATCGGACTGGTGTTCGTCTACTTGGAGACCAAGCAATTTGCCTTGATTGCACTGCAATTCATCAATACAGCAATCCAGGTTGCCGCCCTGATCGCTTGGGGACGGGGGAGGCGGCGCAGCGACACCAGCCCCGCACGACCGAGTGAGTCGTAACGGGGCCGAAGTGAACGAACGAAAGTCCTAACTGCCTGTGAGCCACTTGCTGCGCGCAATGATGACGCGCACACCCTTAGCGTCGGGCACATCCGGCAGCAGAACGCCCAAATCGACCGAAGTACTCTGCATTGCTTCGATGAACGTCCATGCTTGCGTCCCAGTCCCCGCCGAAAAAGCGACGGTTTCACCGGATTCGACGTTGATGTATTTCATTCCTGGCTTAACTGTCAAAGTGCGTGCAGCCAGCGACACTGGCGCGGGCGAGCCGAAGAGCAACGCCGTCCTGTTCACATCCGGTTGAGTTGCTGACGGGCTTTGCCGCACATGTTCGATCCAATTGTCCCCGCCGTCGCCACGGAATTTGTCTGAGGCCCATGCCGCCGAACTGCCTGCGAAGAGGACTGCGAGCATGAGCGGAACAAGTCGATTGCGATTCATCGTTTTCTCCTGGAACGTGACTGATGTCAAGCATTCTAGAGAGGCAATCCTCTCGCTTCGATGACCCGCAAATTACGTCTTGGTAAGACGTTCATGCCGACGGCGCGATCGGGAAACCGCGATGCTGAGCTATATAGCAAAGCGCCCAGAGCGCAGCCTGACAGGCTCCTGGTTCAAAACCACCATCGTATTCCAGCCACGATCTGCTTGTTTACGGCGTCTTGCCCCGCCGCTCGCGCAAACTCTGCGCTCCTTCCCAGTTTCCTGCTCCAAACCACGCCAATGTACGGAGCGAAGTCGCGCCGAAGTTCGTATCGCAGTCGCAAGCCGAGGCGAACATCGGCCAGCCCGCGGCCAATCTCGCGCGCCTGGTCGGTCTTCGAGTAGACGTTGGCTTCGATTTCGGGAGTGAGGGCACTTCGCTGCGAGAGGCGGACATCGTAGGTAGCACGCACACGGGCCGCAAGACGCCCGCCATTACTGACGTACAGGGTCGCTTCGACATCGAACGAGTATGGCGCGAGCCCTTGCACTCCAAAGGCAGCCCACGTACGTGTTGGTCCACCACCGAAGTCGCGGCGAACGCCTGCCTGCCAATCCCAAAATGTGGCAAATGCATGACCCCACAACGCTTCAACTTTGGCGTCTGCGGTTTGACCGAACAGTCGCTCGCCCTCGGTCTTCAACCATAGTCGGTCAAGATCCTTACCGAACCAGCCTTGCATGTCCCATGCCCATCCCGTCGCGTCGCGAGTGCGTACCGTCTCGAGCCGATCGAGCAGAAACTGATGATAGACATCGTTGTCGACCATGGTGTCGCCCGGCACGGCGATGCCTCGGCTGGGATTCTGCATTGGCACGCGGGGTTCGTCACTGGGGGTGATCACATTGACGCCTTCCTCTTGGGAAGGTAAGTCGGGCTTTTGTGTTGCAAGTACCTGCGCTTCTTGCCCATGGGCCTGAGACGGTGTGCCGTGTGGCGTCTGCGGCATGCCTGGCGTGGGCGCCTCAGACGTGTGGGCGCCTGCAAGCCGCACGGTGAGCAATAAGGCTGCGGCAACCAAACGCAGCCGTCCCTTCACTCCTGGCAACATGACGCGCTCCTTTGTCCAAGGGTCAGGCCACAACCACCTTGCGGAACATACCGGCTTCCATGTGGTACAGCAGATGACAATGAAATGCCCACTGGCCCGGGGCATCCGCAGTTACGAGGAAACTGATCTGCTTGGATGGTTGAACGTTGATGGTGTGCTTACGGACGAGCGCTTGACGCTCCGTGTTTTCAAGCTCGCTGAACATCCCGTGCAGGTGCATAGGGTGATTCATCATGGTGTCATTAACGAGAGTGATCCGCAGCCGTTCGCCGTAGTACAGACGGATCGGCTCGGCCTCCGAGAACCTTTTGCCATCGAATCCCCAGATGAACCGTCGCATGTTGCCGGTCAGATGCAACACGATCTCGCGGCCCGGAGGCCGATCGTCATAGGGCTGGCCCAGCGTTCGCAAGTCTGCGTAGGTCAAAACCCTCCGGCCATTTTGGCGCAATCTCGGCCCAGGGTCTGCGAGCGACTTGGAAGGGTTCATCGACCGCATGTCGACTTCGGGGCCGCCGTGCATACCCAGCATCGTCATTGGGTGGGAATGCTCGGGCTTACCATCGTGGGACATCGACATGGAGGGTTTCATGCCGGCCATGCCTTCATCGCCGGACTGCAGTCGCATGCCTGGCATGGCGTCGGCCGCGGTTTCGCCCCCCGCCTGCATAGAGTGGCCGAGGGGGGAATGGATGCCGTTGTCCTGAGTTTCCATCGTTTCATTGGGTGGCCCGCTGGTCATAGACATTCCGTTCATGTTCATGTCCATGCCCATGTCAGCCATGGTCAGCCAGGTTTTGGGGTCCATAATAGGAATCGCGGCCCGCATGCCGTGCTTCGGCGCGAGGGTGGCACGTGCATATCCGCTGCGGTCCATCGCCTGTGCAAATATGGTGTATGCCTCATTCCGGGGCATCTGCACCAACACATCGTAGGTCTCCGCTACACCAATCCGAAACTCGTCGACGTTCACGGGTTCGACATCTTGTCCGTCCGCCGCACAAACTCGCATGGTCAGGCCCGGGATGCGAACATCAAACGTTGTGGTGGCCGATCCATTGATGAAGCGCAAACGTACGTATTCGCCTGCCTCCGCGATAGCTGTCCAGTTAGTGAAGGGTGTGGCGCCATTGACCAAGTAGCAGTAGGTTGCAGCAGAGACATCGGCGAGGTCCGTGGGATTCATGCGCATCTGGTTCCACATACGCCGTCGAGCCAGTGCTTTTGAGAGGCCCGCCGCCCTGACGTCGGCCACAAAATCAGTGACCGTCGGTAATTGGAAATTGTAAAAATCACTCGACTGCTTCAAGTGAAGGAAGACGTTTTCAGGATCTTCGTCAGTCCAATCACTCAGCATAACGACGTAGTCCCTGTCGCTAGGTATGGGGGCCGGCCTTTGTGGCTCGATCACCAATGGGCCATAGAGGCCGAGTTGCTCCTGAAAGCGGGTGTGGCTGTGGTACCAGTATGTACCGGCCTGTCGGACCTTGAATTTGTAGACGAAGGTCTGGTGAGCAGGAATGCCGGGAAAGGACACGCCAGGCACGCCATCCATGGCAAACGGAACGAGGATGCCATGCCAGTGGATCGAAGTTTGCGTGGCCAGTGTGTTGGTGACCCGCAGCGTTACCTCGGAACCTTGTTTCCAACGCAGGATGGGCGCAGGAATTGATCCGTTTACCGTAAGCGCGTACCGTAAATGCCCCGTGAAATTGACGGGTGTGCGCCCAATTGTCAGAGCGAATTCGGTTCCGGACAGGTCAGTTGAACGATCCTGGCTTTGCAGCCCCGAAGCAGGCGTGCCGATACCGGCCCCCGTTGCCGCCAAGCCCGCCCCAGCCATTTGGCGTAGAAATTTGCGCCGCAGCGCCAAGTCGATTGAAGTGTTGTCGCCCACGATCCTTGCTCCCGTTGGAAGGTTGTGCCCCTGCGTCACGAACGCGAGGAGGACCTCCATAGCAATCCCCGGGGAGTCGTTCAGCATGAGACAGTCGTTCAGCATGAGACGTGCCCGGAATTCGCATGGACCTGCACCGCAGACCAAGCTCGTGGCCACAGAAGCACGTCCCTTGTGAATCCATTGATACCGTCATTGCGGACCGTTGTCCTCGGGGTGGTTGATCGCTATGCTGACCACGACACTGCCACGTGCCAGTTTTTTCCAACAGGATGCCGAGCATGAGCCGCCAGCACAGCCACAGAGAAGCCGCCTCCCCGCGACAAAGCGCCGATACGGCGCACGACCACAATGAGCCCACGCAACCCCACGCACACCACTGCAATGTGCATGGTCACCATGCTCACTCGGCAGGCGCGCCGCGGGCTGTCCCGGGCGACGAGGCAAGTGTTTCACCACCGGCATCCGCGTCCACGATTTACACCTGTCCAATGCATCCTGAGATCCGCCAGGATCATCCCGGCACGTGTCCTAAATGCGGCATGACGCTGGAGCCGATCATGCCGGCGGGGGAGGAGGAAGAGAATGCGGAGCTCATGGATTTCCGGCGACGCTTCTGGATAAGCTTGCCATTGACCGCGATGGTCTTTGTGCTGGCCATGGCTGGATATCGTCTCATTCCCCTAAATCCAGCATGGAAGAACTGGCTCGAGTTGGTGCTTGCCACGCCGGCCGTGCTTTGGGCTGGCTTGCCATTCTTCGAGCGCTGTGTGCAATCCTTCTTGCACCGCAGCCCGAACATGTGGACGCTTATCGGGCTGGGGACGAGCGCGGCCTATCTCTATAGCGTAGTCGCGACAGTCGCACCGGACGTATTCCCCTCGACCTTCGCGGCGAGCGGCCGGGTGGAAGTGTATTTTGAAGCGGCAGCCGTAATCATTTCGCTGACCCTGCTGGGGCAAATGCTCGAGCTGAAGGCCCGCTCACAGACATCGGCCGCCATCAAGTCCCTACTGGGCCTTGCCCCCAAAACAGCCAGGCGCATCGACGCGGACGGCAGTGAAGAAGATGTTCCGATTGCCCATGTCCATGTGGGCGATTTGCTGCGTGTGCGGCCCGGTGAAAAGGTGCCCGTGGATGGTGTCGTGGTCGAGGGCGCGAGCGCGCTCGACGAGTCGATGATCACCGGTGAGCCGATTCCAGTCTCCAAACGCGCGGGTGACCACGTCATCGGTGCAACCCTGAACACCTCGGGTGCGCTTGTGGTCCGGTCCGAGAAAGTGGGCGCGCAGACCGTTTTGTCGCAGATCGTGCAAATGGTCGCGCAAGCGCAGCGCTCCAAGGCGCCGATGCAGCGAATGGCGGACAAGGTGGCAGGCGTCTTCGTCATCGGCGTGGTCGCCATCGCTGTCATGACGCTCGTCGCCTGGGGGATCTGGGGCCCCCAGCCAAGCTGGGCCCACGGCTTGATCAACGCGGTTGCTGTGCTGATCATCGCGTGCCCGTGCGCGCTCGGGCTGGCCACACCCATGTCCATCATGGTGGCCAGCGGCAAAGGGGCCGAACACGGCATTCTTTTTCGGGATGCCGCAGCAATCGAGAACCTGCGCAAGGTCGACACGCTTATTGTGGACAAGACAGGCACGTTGACCGAAGGGCGCCCCTCATTCGATCGGGCCATTGGCCTCAATGGATTTTCCGACATGGACGTCTTGCGCTTGGCGGCCAGTCTGGACCAAGGTAGTGAGCACCCCTTGGCCGCTGCGATCGTGGCGCAAGCGCGCGAACAGGGGCTCGCGCTCGAGCGGCCGGAAGATTTTGAATCCGCGTCAGGGATCGGCGTGAGAGGACACGTCGCTGGGCGAAGCCTGGCGCTCGGCAACACCTCGCTGATGCAGGCGCACGCGGTTGCTGTCGATGCCGCCTCCACCGAGGCAGACGCCATGCGAGCCCGAGGCGCCAGTGTGATGTACCTGGCGGTCGATGGGGTCCTTGCTGGCCTGCTGTCGGTTTCCGATCGCGTGAAGACGACAACACCGCAGGCCCTGACCCAACTCAGAGCCGATGGGCTTCGGATCGTGATGGCTACCGGCGACGGAAACGTGACCGCCCAATCCGTCGCAAAACAACTTGGCATTGTTGAGTTTCGCGGCGAGGTCAAGCCTGCGGATAAGCTGGCGTTGGTCGCCACACTTCAAGAACGAGGCTTGGTTGTAGCGATGGCAGGCGACGGCATCAATGATGCACCGGCGCTCGCCAAAGCCGACGTGGGTATTGCGATGGGTACCGGTACCGATGTCGCGATGAACAGCGCCCAGGTTACCCTCGTGAAAGGCGACCTGCGGGGCATTGCCCGTGCCCGCGCCTTATCCGAGGCAACGATTGCCAACATGAAGCAAAACCTCGGCTTCGCCTTCCTTTACAACGCACTGGGTGTGCCATTGGCTGCCGGCGTGCTCTATCCTTTTACCGGACTTCTGTTATCACCCATGATTGCCGCATTGGCGATGAGCTTGAGTTCGGCATCGGTGGTCGCCAATGCGCTGCGACTCCGTGCGACCCGACTCTGATCCCAGCATTCGCCGCTTCACGAGGCTATTGCGAACAATTCTCATTCTCCCTTACAATCTCCTTATTTCGGAAGGGGAGTCAAATGCAAGGTGCTACAAAAAGCACGCATTGGGGGAAGGTTTGGCTTGCTGGGGCGCTTGCCTGGCTGTGTTCCACAACTGCGCTTGCCGGCGAATCGCCGTTCGGGTGGATTTACACGGCCGACGTTATGCCCAAAGGCCGCTTCGAATTCGAGCACCAGTCTTTCCTGCAGCGGGGCCAGTCCCAAGGATCCTATAGCGGATTGCTCAACCGCGAAGAAGTCGAGTACGGCGTGACGGACAAATTCCAATTGGCCGGCTATTTCAACTGGAGCTACGTGAACGCCAATCGGAATGGTCTTGATGGCACCACGCGTGGGCCGCTGACAGATCTCGGTCCCAATGACGATCCGACTGGGCGTTACCGCAAGACTCGCTTCGAGACTGTTTCACTCGAAGCGATCTACCAACTCATGAACCCAGTGACTGATCCGATCGGCTTGGCACTGTACATCGAGCCAGAACTGGGGCCCCGTGAGCGCGATCTCGAATGGCGCATCATCTTGCAGAAGAACTGGTTGGATGATCGGCTCATTTTTGCCGCCAATATTCTCGGTGCCCATGAGCGCGACAAAACCGCCATGGGTGATATTGAGCGTGCTTCCATGCTTGATCTGACCGCCGGCGTGTCCTATCGCTTGACCGACAACCTGAGCCTGGGCATGGAGGCGCGCAACCATCGTGAATTCCAGGGGTATCGCTATAACCGTCGTGATCACTCCGCGTGGTTTCTTGGCCCCAATTTGCACTACGCCACCAAACACTGGTGGGTAACGGCCGCGTGGCGCCACCAATTGCCCGTAGTCAAAACCTACAACGAGGACCAGGCGGACGTAGTGGCAGGCAACCGTATCTTCGGTGACGAGCATGCGCGCAACGAGTTCATGGTCAAGGTGGGGTTCCCATTTTGAAGCGCGTCCATTGATACGGAGACAGACATGAAGTGGACTCCCATGGCGGCAGTGCCGCTTGCGGTGCTGGTCGTGCCCGTCCAAGCGACGGAATACCTGACAGTTCAACAGGCTCAGGCGCAGATGTTTCCTGGCGCGAGTTTTCAGGCCGTGCCTCTCCAGATTACGGACCAGATTCGCGAAACATTGAACGAGCGCTCCGGGGTACACGAGCCATTCAATGACAAGGGGGTCTGGAAAGTGTCGACTGGCGGCTGGTTCATCGTGGATCGCGTGGTGGGCAAGCATGAAAAAATCACGTATGCCGTGGCGCTCGACGCCAAGGGAGCCGTGCGCGCCGTCGATATCCTGACGTACCAGGAAACGTATGGCTATGAGGTGCGCAATGCCGACTGGCGTGCCCAGTTTGTTGGTAAGACCGCGCAGGATGCTGTGCAGCTTGGTAAAGACATCCGTAACATCAGTGGCGCGACGCTCTCATGCAAACACATCACCCAGGGAGTCAAGCGGGTGCTGGCTGTGTATGACCTCTTACTAGCCAAGATGTGATTCGTCGCTCCAAACCGCTATTGGGGACTTTCGTTGAAGTTCGCATTGACGATGTGTATCCCCAGGACTGCGCTCACTTGGCAGAAACCGCCATCGCAGCGGCGTTCTCCGTAATCGAGCAAGCCGAGGCGTTGATGAGCTTCCAGCGCTCGGATAGCGACTTGTCACGTCTGCATGCGGCGTCGGTAGGCGAAGCGGTCCGCGTTCACCCTTGGACCATGCGTGTGCTGCGCGAGGCCCAGCGCATGCACGAGCGTACCGGCGGCGTGTTCGACCCCACCGTGGCCCGCATGTTGGTGGCACACAAAATTTTGCCCCGCCCAGCGGGGCCGACGGCGGAAGTCGACGTGCGGTTTGCGGATGTAGTGATGCTCGATGAAAATCGCATTAGTAAGCGGCGCGCACTATGGTTGGATCTCGGTGGCATCGCCAAAGGCTTTGCCGTGGACATGGCTATCCTAAGTCTGCGGCGCCACAACGTTCGCAGTGGCGCCGTTTCGGCCGGAGGGGACCTGCGCGTCTTTGGCAAGCATGCACAGCCCATCCACGTACGCAGTGCCAACGCGCCCGGTCGGCTAGAACTACTCGGTCGGCTCACCAACGGGGCCGTGGCCACCAGCGGTCACTATTTCGCAGAAAGCTTCGGACTGCCCCCTGGTACAGCATCCATCCGGTCGCAACAAGCGCCGATGGAAGCGCCTTGCGCAGAGCGAACGGTCACCGTCATTGCCCCCCGCTGTATCTGGGCGGACGCACTGACCAAGGTCGCCATGCTTGCCGGTACGACGGCGCCCGCCACGGTCCGCGCGCTATCAAGCTATCACGCACACGTTGTTGCATCATGACGCAATCCTCGCATCGACATCCCCTGAAAGGGACAGGCATTCGTCTGCATCCGTATCACTATTGGGTTGCTCTCGCCGTATTGCTAGCGGTAGCGGTGTCTGGGCTGATATGGACGGTTTTGCACGATTTGCTTCAATGGGAGGACGCACCGATCGTCCGCCAGATTCTGCAGTTGCATGGCGCCTTTGCGTTCTGCAGCCTGATTCTCTTGGGTTCCATGCTGCCGCAACACATTCGCTTCGCGTGGGTTGCGCGCCGAAACCTCGTGACCGGTACGTTGACGGGAATCGTGTTCTTGTTGCTGACCATCACCGCTTATGGGCTGTATTACGGGCCCGAAGATTGGAGTGGTCTTACGAAGACTGTGCACCTTGTTCTGGGCATTGCTGCTGTTGCGGCCGTGCCCCTCCACATGTTCATTGGACGGAAGCGACACAACGGCTACCGTGCCCCCGCGAGCAAGAATGTACGGCACGAAAAAACCTGAAGCGAATCGACGAGGCAATCGTACAAGCCTGCGCAGCAAACCGCTCGGCGCGCGGGAAAGAGCCCCGGGGGAGTAACCCCCCGGGGAGGGGGAAGCCCGGAAAGGGGGGGGGCCGGGATTGAGCTTTGGTTTATTGGTGGCCACCATCCGTGTAAGGGTCACGGGTGCCCATCGAATGCGCGCCATCGGTGTAGATGTCACGCGCTGCGCGCCCACCATCGGTGTAGGGATCGCGCTTGCCCATCGCGTTAGCGCCATCGGTATATGGGTCGCGCGCGCCAGTAGCGGTCGCCGCGTTGGCGACGTTGACACCGAGGGCCAGCAACGCTGCCCCCACCAATGCGGATTTTTTCAGGATGTTCATCGCGTTTTCCTTCTTCAAGTTGAAACAAGACACTGCTATGCCAATGCAGTGTAGAAGGCTGGGGCTGACAGAAACGTGACCCTCGTATTACAAGTGCGACAGATCAGCGAGATTGATCCGGTATGCCACCTTCAATGCACGGCACGACAGGCGTCGGCGCATGTCTCGCAGGCACGCGCGCACTGCTGACAGTGCTCGTGGGAGTGCTTGGCACACTCGGCGGCGCAGGCTTGACAGATTTTCGCGCACAGCTCGCATATTGCAGTGGCTTGGGCGCTGCCTCGCGCCATCACGCCCACGGCGGCTTCGCAGATCTCAGCGCAATCGAGATCCAGCCGAATACAGGTGCTCAATGTCAGAACGTCCTTCTCGGTCAAGCAGGCGGTGGCGCAGTGCAGGCACGCCACGCGACACGCGGCGCATTCGTCGATGCAGGCTTGGAAGTGTTGGTGAGGCATTTGGGTTCTCCTTGATTGCCGACGTGCCGGAATGGCACGCTGCATGTACAGCAAGGAAAAAGCCTGGGCCTGGCCCCTGACGGGGAAGCGTTATCGCCATGTTGTGATGCACGCACAACCTTTCAAAGGCGTCATGCTCACGCAAGACTTCGGGCAGCTTGCACGACACATTGGCCGCCATAGGGGCCGACCTGACGGATGATGTCAGCGAGCGTGCCCCCCCAAAGTTCAGCAGCGGATCGGCAGCCGGACGGTGAATCGAGTGCGATCGTGCACGCGTGTGGCAGAAATGGTTCCCCCATGGGCGAGAACGATTGCTTTGGTGATAGCCAAGCCAAGGCCTGCTCCGTCCGATTCTGGGCGCGCACGCGACTTGTCTGCGCGAAAGAAGCGCTCGAAGATGAACGGCAGCACGTCGGGAGCAATCGCCTCGCCGTCGTTGTCGATCGTCACGGCGAGGCCCTCCTCGGTTGGCGTGATGGAAACGATCACACGGCCGCGCCTGGGTGTGTGCCGTATCGCATTCGACAACAGATTGCTGAAGGCGCGTCTGAGCATGAGCCGATCGCCACGCAGTTGCGCTTGTCCTTCCACTTGCAACTGCACGGCTTTGTCCTCCGCGAACGCGTCGTAAAACTCAAAGAGTGCGCGCACCTCGCCGGCAAGCTCGATCATCTCGGCACTGGGCAGCGTCAGGTTGTGCTCCATCTTGGCCAGGTAGAGCATGTCCGACACCATCCGAGCCAAACGCTGCAGCTCTTCTACGTTTGAAGCAAGGACGTCTCTGTACTTTGCAGGTTCGCGAATTTGTGAGAGAGCCACTTCGGTTTGCGTCAGCAGGTTGGTGATCGGTGTGCGTAGCTCGTGTGCGATATCGGTCGAGAAGTCGGTGAGTCGCTGGAAATCGCCCTGCAAGCGCGCGAGCATGCCGTTCAACGTCACGCCAAGATCGGCAACCTCGACCGGTACCATATCGACCGGCATCCGTTCGTCCAGGCGGTCCGCCGTCACAGACTTCGCCCGCGAAGCCATCGCGCGCAGCGGCAACAGCCCCCGCCGGGCCGCCCACCATCCAAATAGGCCGCTCGCCAGGGCGGCCAATGCGATGTAGAGCGTCAACGTCTTCCGAAACGCGCGTAGGAAATGCGCATGGATCTCAGTATTGATGCCCACCAATACATCCAGCGCACCGTCGTCGCGCAGCGGCACTTGCATATGCACCCCCCGGTATTGCTTGTCGCCCTGCTGCCAAACAAGGGCCCCGGAATGACGGCCTGCCTTGCGTAGCACGGCCAACACCTCCGCAAAGTCAAAGTCGGGGGTGGCAAACAAGGCCTGACCCTGTGGCGCCTGGACTCGCACAATCAGATCCGTGCGGTGCTGTAGCACGTCGTTGAGCCGACTAGAGACCTCGGGTGCAGAGCTACTCTCAACCACCCGGCGAATAACGTTCACGTTCTCGCCCAACGCCGTAAAGTCTTCCACTGCAAAATGCTCCTCCATGGCCAGGGCGATCAGAATGCCGAGGCCCAACAACATGGCCGCTGATGACAAGGAGAAATACGCGGTCAGCCGCGCCGTTAGTGAATGGCGCCTCATTACTCCCCGTCCTCCGGACCTTCGAGGACATAGCCCATGCCACGGACGGTATGGATCAATTTAGGTTCGAAGTTATCGTCGATTTTGGCGCGCAGGCGTCGAATGGCGACGTCGATCACGTTAGTGTCGCTGTCGAAATTCATGTCCCAGACTTGGGAGGCGATCAGGGACCGGGGCAACACCTCGCCATGACGGCGGGCTAGCAGTTCCAGCAGCGAGAACTCCTTACTGGTCAACGTGATTCGCTGACCGCCACGGGAAGCACGACGGCGAGTCAGATCCAGCACCAGGTCGGCCACCTGGATGCGTTCTGCAAGCGATGGCGCACTGCCTCGTCGAAGCAGAGTTCGAACACGCGCGAGCAATTCCGCAAATGCAAATGGTTTGACCATGTAGTCATCCGCGCCCAGCTCCAAGCCCTTGACCCGATCAGCGACGCTATCGCGCGCGGTCAGAAACAGCACCGGCACAGCCAGTTCAGTTGAGCGCAGTGCGTGCAGGATCTGCCACCCTTCGAGATCGGGCAACATCACGTCAAGAATCAAGAGGTCATAGTCGCCCGTCATTGCAAGATGTCGGCCGTCCAAGCCATTGCGGGCAAGGTCCACAACAAAGCCGGCTTCCGACAACCCCTGCTGCAAATATTCGCCGGTCTTGGATTCGTCTTCGACAACAAGGAGCTTCATGTCTGTCTCTTTATTACTTATGGCGCACGAAAAGTGCGACCGGTATCGTGTAGCGTACATGGAGCGGCATGGTTGCTGACCAACCTGACCAATATGTAATGTTTCGGTCAGGTTAAGGTAGCCTTGGAGTGATTAGGCTGCTCCTGCCGTACAAATCTCATCAGGGACTTACGCAAGGAATAAAGAGATGCGCAGCAATCGTGCAATGGGCGTGGTGCTTCCGAACCTTCCGCGGAGGCGATTTGTGCAAGGCTTGGCCGCCGGAGGGGTGATCGCTGGCCTGGGCTTGGGCGGGATGCCCGCGCGGGCGTCGCAGGCCCAGGGCACAGCCTTTGGCACCGCGCCCGTGCTGCGGGGCACCGAATTCGATCTGGTGATCGCTGAGACCCCAGTGAACTTTACCGGCAAGCCAGGCATGGCGACTACCATCAATGGCATGCTGCCTGGCCCAACGTTGCGGTGGCGTGAAGGTGACACGGTCACCATCCGGGTGACCAACCGTCTGCCGGAGCCCACGTCAATTCATTGGCACGGCATCATTCTGCCGTTCCAGATGGACGGCGTACCCGGGATCAGCTTTTCCGGCATCGCCCCGGGCGAGACATTCACGTATCGTTTCAAGGTCCAGCAGAGTGGCAGTTACTGGTACCACTCGCACTCCGGCTTCCAGGAAATGACAGGACTATATGGCGGTATCGTTATCGATCCCGCTGGCGAGGACCGCGTGCGGGCCGATCGCGATTACACCGTCTTGCTTTCCGACTGGACGGACGAGGATCCGATGCGCGTCCTCACCAAGCTTAAGATCCAAGGCGACTACTACAACTATAACCAGCCGACTGTGGTCGATTTCTTTCGCGATGTCTCCCGTGAGGGATGGACATCTGCCATGAACAAACGGCAGATGTGGAACCAGATGCGCATGAATCCGACCGATTTGGCGGATCTCTCCGGCGCGACGCTGACCTACCTCATGAATGGCGTGACGCCAGCGGGGAATTGGACCGGTCTATTTTCTCCAGGCCAGACGGTACGGTTGCGCTTCATCAACGGCGCCGGCAACACGTTCTATGACGTTCGCGTTCCGGGCTTGAAGATGAAGGTAGTGCAGGTTGACGGACAGGATATCGAACCGGTGTCGGTCGATGAGTTCCGCTTTGGCCCTGGCGAGACCTGCGACGTAGTGGTCTCTCCGACGGATGAGGCCCACACAGTGTTCGCGCAGACGATGGACCGGACCGGATATGCCCGGGGCACTCTGGCCGTGCGCCAGGGCGTGCAAGCCCCTGTGCCAGCGGTCGACAAGGCTGAATGGCTGACGATGGCGGATATGATGGGCGACATGGGAGGCATGTCTGGCATGTCTGGCATGTCTGGCATGTCTGGCATGGACCATGGCGGCATGGCAATGGCTCACAGCCAGCATGGAGCGATGCCGGGCAATGCCGCAAACTCCTTGAAGGTGCCGAGCAAGAAAGCCCGTCATGCGCGTACAGAGTACGGTCCCAGCACCGACATGCATGTCGATATGGCGCGGACCAACCTCGACGATCCCGGCATAGGGCTGCGCAACAATGGGCGACGTGTGCTGGTCCTGCAGGACATGCATACGATCGGCGGCCCTATGGACGCCCGCAGCCCTCAGCGCGAGGTGGAGTTACATCTGACCGGCAATATGGAGCGCTACGCGTGGTCGCTCGACGGAGTGGAGTTCGGCAAATCGACCCCCGTTCATTTTCGCTATGGGGAACGTCTTCGCGTCATTCTTCACAACGATACGATGATGACGCACCCGATGCACATGCATGGGATGTGGAGCGAACTTGAGGCGCCGGACGGCACATTCTTGGCGCGCCGACACACGATTCCGGTGCAGCCCGCGCAGCGCATTAGCTTCCTTGTCACGGCTGACGCTCTTGGCCGATGGGCTTGGCACTGCCATCTCATGCTTCATATGGATGCAGGTATGTTCCGTGAAGTGATCGTCGCCTAAGCCCGGATCGACAAGTCAAATGACCACGCATAAGCACGTTAAGACAGCACTGGCAGTTGCCTTGGCCCTTGTCAGCATCAGCGCCGCATCTGCACAGGAATCTACAGCGACCTACGACACCATGGCGCCAAGCTCGGGCGCCGACACTCAGCCAGCAGCCCGCGGCTCGATGCAGGGCATGGACCACGGCTCGATGCAGGGCATGGATCAGGGCTCGATGCAGGGCATGGATCAGGGCTCGATGCAGGGCATGGATCAGGGCTCGATGCAGGGCATGGACCACGGCTCGATGCAGGGCATGGACCACGGCTCGATGCAGGGCATGGACCACGGCTCGATGCAGGGCATGGATCAGGGCTCGATGCAGGGCATGGACCACGGCTCGATGCAGGGCATGGACCATGGCTCGATGCAAATGCAAGGCGGCTCGGCGCCACCTGATGCACGGGATCCGAATGCATACTCGGGTGGATATCAACTGGGTGTTGGCAAGTACGCGCTGAGCAACACCCGCCAACTCATGATGGCCGATGAACACAATTTCGGATCGTTCTTAATTGATCGCCTGGAGTGGGTGCGGGGGCCCAACTCCAATGCCGCGTCTTATGAGGCCCAAGCGTGGTACGGAAGCACTTACAACAAGGTCGTACTGAAGGCGGAAGGCGATGTGAAAAAAGGTCGACTCGAGGAGGCGCGCACCGAGTTGCTATGGGGACATGCGATCACGACGTTCTGGGACACCCAGCTTGGGATCCGGAACGACGTCGGATCGGGACGTCCGGCGCGGAACTGGGCGGCTTTCGGCGTGCAAGGCCTAGCGCCATATTGGTTCAACATCCAGGCCACCGCATACGTCGGTAATAGCGGTCGCACCGCGCTGCGACTGTCCACGGAGTATGAATTGCTGCTGAGCCAGCGTCTCATTCTACAACCACGCGTGGAAGCCAACTTCTATGGGAAAAATGATCCGGCTCTGGAGATAGGCAGCGGTCTGTCCAGCGCTAGCGTCGGCCTGCGTTTGCGTTACGAATTCAGCCGGCAGTTCGCGCCTTACATCGGCGTCGAGCGGTACCAGACTTTTGGCAACACCGCCAACATGATTCGGGCCGATGGCGGCCGAAGCGGTGAGACCCGATTTGTGGCGGGCCTGCGCGTTTGGTACTAACCGTTCTCTTTTTACATCACCAGGAGGTATTGACATGTTGAACAATCGTTACATCGCAAGCATTGCGGTCGCGGCATCGGCCATTTTCGCCAGCACGGCCGCATTCGCCCATCCTAAGCTGCTGTCTTCGACGCCTGCCGACAAAGCGGAGGTCGCCGCGCCGGCAAAGATCGAACTCAAGTTCTCGGAAAATCTCTCGACGCAATTCTCGGGAGCAAATCTCGTTATGACTGAGATGCCTGGCATGTCCGGTCATGACGCCATGAAAGTCGCCGCGAAAGTCGCTGCCGGCGATGACCCCAAGACGATGGTGATCACGCCCGCACAGCCGCTGATGACGGGTACGTACAAGGTCGAATGGCGTGCTGTCTCGTCGGATACGCACCCGATGTCGGGGAACTTCTCGTTCAAGGTGAAGTAAGGTTATGGCAGACGATTGGCTCAATATCGCCCTGCGCTTTGCGCTATACGTGGATCTGACGATCCTGTTTGGAGTCTCGTTATTCGGTGCCTACGCTCTGCGCCCCGACCATCGAAGCTCGGCGATTGCGCGCCGGTATGTCTGCGCTATTGGTGTCGCCGCAGCTTCCGGCATCGTGCTGTCGCTTTGGAGTATCGTAGTGACGGCCAAAGCGATGACGGGAGCCGCCAAATATGCGGAGTTGACCAGCCACGTCTTCGGCATGATGCTGAGTAGCACCGCGGTTGGCATTGGGTGGATGGTGCGCATCGCGGCGCTGGCTGCTTGTTTAATCATCGCCATGTGTGTGCGTAGGCGACAGACTCTGCCTTTTAGTATTTTTGCCGTATTAGGGGCGGTAGCGCTGGCAACAGTGGCCTGGGCGGGGCATGGCGCGATGGACGATGGTTCGCGTGGATACGTTCACATCACCGCCGACATCGCCCACTTGTTAGCTGCGGGCGCATGGGTTGGATCGCTGACAGCGTTTGTGTTGCTTGCGCGGACACCACAGGCGGCTTCATTGGAGTCGGTGGAAATCCTCAACCATACGTCCAACGGCTTCGCCCGTCTTGGGACGTTGATTGTTGCCACGCTGCTTGCAACAGGCGTCGTCAACTATCTGTTGATTGTGGGCCCGACAATCGACGGATTGGCAACTTCGGCATACGGCGTCCTGTTGTTGGCCAAGTTGGCAATGTTCGGGCTCATGCTCGGGCTGGCGTCGGCGAATCGTTATCTGTTGAGTCCTCAACTTGAAATCGCTATGCGCAGCGGCGATCACGCTGGCGCGGTCATGACATTGCGCCGGAGTCTGATCACGGAGGCCAGCCTTGCCGTGATAATACTGGCTCTGGTTGCTTGGCTGGGTGTGCTTTCTCCGCCCGGGACCTAATTCCGGCATTTTTGTGTAGCCTTACACGCGTCATGACAACACCGTTGAGCTCGCAACCTATATCCACGTCTAGGCGATCCCTGGTCGTCGGCCTGGCTCTCTTGCCTGCCATAGCTTTGGCGCAGAAGTCTGAACCTAAGCCTACAGTCCAGGTTTGGAAGACGCCGGGTTGTGGATGCTGCAAGGATTGGTTGTCCCACCTGCGGGACAACGGATTCGATGTAGTCGCACATGACGTCGAGGACACCGTCGAGGCACGGCGCACCGCAGGCATTCCCGATCGCTATGCTTCGTGCCATACGGCCGCCGTGCAGGGCTACGCCTTGGAAGGCCATGTGCCCGCGCGCGAAGTCAGGCGCCTGCTGCGGGAGCGCCCTAAGGCAATCGGGCTGGCGGTCCCCAGCATGCCCATCGGCGCACCTGGCATGGACGGTCCGGCGTACGGTAATCGACGTATGCCGCACAGCGTGTTGCTGATCGGTTTGGATGGAACATCCACCGTGTTCCAAGCGTACAGTTGAACCAACAGAAGAAGACGTTGGCCGTGAAAGCGACGGGTTCACCAGGTATGTCGCCAACGAATCTGGCGATACGCTGGCGTAATAGCTGGTTGGCTCAGCGAAAGTGATCGTGAGGAACATGTCGGTGGCCGACTTGCCCGCAGGCGTGCGGACAGCAATGGCTCTCGTTTTCGTCACATGGATTGTTCTTCTGGCGGGTTTCGCCTGGTATCTGCGCCGCAAACATGGCGAAAAACGGCTCGCAAATGCGCGTGCCGCTATTTGTGGCTGCCGTAATAAGAAATCACGTCGAAGCGCTTAGCGGCGAAGCTGTAGGAAACCCAAGAGTTGCCGTGGCTCCCAGGTTGCCTCGCGTCATGCACAGCCCTGCATTCGCGGTGTCTCTCGCTGCTGACTACAGCGTTCGAGCGATGGCTTCGATCGGCTTGATCCCCACACCAAAACGAGCAATGCTATCTCGGTGTTCGGAGAGGCCTGTGTAGGGAACATAACGAATGCCGAGTTCTGCAACCTGTCGGAAAGCGGGACGTGCCAGTTGGGTACGCACGTCTGCCTCTCTGGAATCTGGGGCCACCAGGAATAGGTGTTTTCTTGTCGCTTGCTCCGTGCCCAACGCCAAGTCCAACAGTCGTACTATGCCCGAGTAGATGGACGTGCTATGTTCGACCTCGAAGGCAGCCTCCACCTCCAGCGAGACAGCGTTCAGCCAGACGACATCGATGAGAGGTACGGTGTCAGCGCCTGAAACCAAAAGTGAATTCGGCAATGTCGTCAAGCAGCCATCGCTAAGCATGCCGCCACTGTAGGGGCGGCTGCGGTCGTTGGTCGCCACCCAAACCGCGAAGCCCAACGCCCTGCCAAGATCGCGCAACCAGCCTTGCACCTCTGTATGGGATGCATCGTCGGTTCGGCCTGCCTGAAGTTGCTTGGCGAAAGAGGCAGCTTCCTCGCGGGCCTTGGTCAGATCCTTCTCCCACGCAGCGATCACGGCGGCGCCCCCCTCTCGCGGCGGAGCCGAATAGCGCTCCATGCCGATATCGAACAGCAGTCCGGCAATCGCACCCAGATCATTGGAAAGCAGGTCGCGGTAGCGTCCATTCAGGGACCGCACGCCCTCGCGCATGGCCAGGTAGTGGTCCCATTTGCCGAGCTTGACACGAGAACCAGTCAGCGCGTTGTATCCGTTGACGATCGCAGTGTTGAAGGGAACCGCCAAAGTTGGGTGGATGAAGTACAGCAGGTTGGCAGCGGCCGGGCCCAGCCCCTTGATGCCGTGCTGGTTCAACTGCTGAACCGCATGAACTAGCTCGTGCTCGGTGTTGCAGCAATTGCAGGTATGCAGCATCCTGGCGAACGCTCGCTGATGATCTGGATTCTCGTAGATGTCCGGAATACGCAGCTTGGGTTTCCAGAGGAATGCGTGGTCCGCCCCCTTGAAGATTTGGCGCTGCTCGGCAATCGCAGAGACCACGGTTTCGAGAGAAGATCCGCGATAGGTGTTGCCAAATGTTCCGGTCTGGATCTCGCTGACCACCTTACCAATGCCACGCCGAATGGAGCGAAAGTTCTTGAGGCGCTCGGGCCAGAGAAACCACGTCTGGTAAGTCCCGTCTCTGTCATGCTTCCATCGCTCAATGAGCGCTCTTGTTAAATCGGTCATGCAAAACCCACTGTTGTTGTCGTGGCACTGGTCGATCGGGGCAGTGCATGCGCGCATTTCCGATGCTGTTTCAATGTTGATTCGACCGAGTTAAAGCGGCCGAGTCACCGCTAATCTCCGCGTGCCACCCCCGAAAAAACGGGTAACCACATTGCGTTGAACTCGGTACTTGTTAACAAAACTGTAATCGCGGCGACAGGGCGTTGTCGTCGTCTGCAGTGTAAAATGCAACAGCATGGACGCATTTTCGGCGTTTGTGCGAAGCGCATCATGAACCTAAAGCGGGCTCTCCAAAGTGCCCTCATGCTCTTGTTGCTAGGTTTTGCGTCTGGGTGCACATCCGTCGCTACGACGACAGCCCAGTTTGGGCACCCAGCCGCAATTGCACATGCGAGCCGGACAATTACTTTGACTCCACGCATCAGATACGTACATGTGTACGTTGGTGAAACTGTTGCTTTCCAGATTGGGGAAAAGAAAATTGGCTGGATGTTCACGGCACCAACGATCGGAGGTGGACAGCCAATCGATATGAGCTCAATCTTTCCTGATATTCCTGAGGCCAAGGGCATCGTGATTTTTATTGAGCGGAGCAATCTTTACAGGGCAGGATGATCGGGCGTGATGGGGATACGAAGTGCCGCAGTACGGCGCGCGACCACAACCTCCGCTTCACGTGGATCCCATTCATGGGATGATCACCGATCGTAGCTTGACGACAGCGAGACCTCGATTGACGAATATCGAAGGTTGTGGCCTTCTCCTATTTGACCACAATCTTTCCGATCATTCCGGCTTCGTAATGCCCCGGTACCAGGCAAGCAAAGTCAATAATGCCGGGTTCACCGAATCGCCAGATGATTGCTCCCTGCTGGCCAGGCTCGAGCGAGAGATGTTTTCCAGTAGTGTGGTCCATCTCCGGCATCTTGCGCATCATCTCGACATGCTCTTTTAAGTCGGCGGCGGTGCCGATCACCATTTCATGGTGTACCTTGCCAAGGTTCTTGACAACGAAACGCACGGTCTCGCCCACTTTGACGGTGAGCGTGATCGGTTGGAAACGCATGTCATCGCTCATGGTCACACTGATGGTACGCGTCACCTTTCGAGGATCTCCGGGTTGGCCCGCTTTGGGTGCGGGCCCGCCGGAATTGGCGTCTAGGCCGGCGAGGTGATTCGCCGCACCCAAGGCGACTAAAGGCACAAAAATCAGTGCTGGGATGAAACGAGTGAAATTGTTCATAAGCCCCTCACTTTGGAAAACGATCCAGAAACGTGCCACGGCTCAACACCGCCGCCCAAGCGCGGGAGCCGTATGTCAAGGCAACGCCGTGCATCTGTCCGATAGCGCCGGCTACGCGACAAAGGCTCGGCCGATGGCATCAATAATAGATCGTGGAGACCTGATCCGTCGATCGAGGGCTATCCCATCAGAATCGCGTGCCCCCTTGGCAGCATCAGTCACATTGAGACGCGTGGTGAAGCGACGCTCGCCAATTGCGTTCTCGAGGCAATCCGCTCGAGAAAGTGAAAGGTGCACAACGAAGACCGAGCATTTTTTTGGGCGGGGCAGCTAGGCGTGCAGATCCCGATCTTCAAGCTTGACCGTCGGCGGTGGACTGAAACGGAGCGAGTAATGCCAAGCAGCTCTGACGTAACTCTTAAAAGTGGGTATGCCTTGCGGGCGTGCAGCGCGCTGGCGCTGGCGGCCGTGGTCAGTGGTTGCACCACCGCTTATGAAGGCAAGTATGACTACGCCAAAGGTTGGCGGCCAGGTGTAATCATAAAAATCGGCACACCAACCGACCTGGCACCTTTGGAGGCAATGTGCTCGCTTGCGGAAATGAGTAGCACGGCACGCTTTGCTTATGTGCAGTTCATCTTTGGGCCGACCCATGGCAAGTTTTTCTACAGCGGCCCACAACAACGTCATGTCATCGTGCCGCTGCCGCAAGGTGGTGGGCTGCACGAAGGTGCGCGCGTCTACATAAATCTCCAGGATTGCGACCAAACAGCTGTTCCCGCATCCACCACTACTCGGTAGGCTGCGCACTCAATGGATAGCGTTGTCAGAACGAGTTGGGCCGGGTGAGCGGAATTTTTAGAGGCACAGCGAAATCTGGAGTATTAGGTCTGGGCTGCGTTCGTGCGCCCCCCTTCCATCCGGTACTAGCCGCAAGCCGCCGCGGCCAGTTGAACCGTCAGGCGGACCAGCAGGAGGCTGCCAGCGAAGGATGGATGCCGGCGGGTCATATGACGCAAGGGCTCCTCGAAGGTAAGCGCCCGGCGAACCCGTCTTGCCAGTTAGGTGACGCTGGGGTTCCAGCGATGCGGGGGCAGTTCGGCGATGTCGGACGCTTTGCCCACGACGATCCGCTCCGTGGAGCTGGAACACTTGCTTGGCCAGATCAATGCCGAGGACTTCGATTCCCATGACGGACCTCCCTCAAAACGAACGATCGAGCCCGTCAGTTTCCTCCGCGGGCGGCGTCGGGTCCATCTCGGTATTTTCTTACGGTTTCACGACGCTGACCCGTTGGGCCCGGCTGGAGCCGGCGGCATATTTACTGCGCAGTGAATATGCCGTTTGCGTCGAACTTTGGCGCTGGCAGCGCCTCCCGCGCTGACGCGCAGCGAGTCGCCCGTTACGCTGCCGGGCCGGCCATGCCGAGCTGCTTCCGGTAGTCGGTCAGCATGACTTGCTGCGCCTCGAGCGGCGCGGAGAGCTTGGCCAACTCTCCAATGGAGTTCTCGCGTTCCGTTCGCGCCGCCGCCAGTTCATCCGCTTGCGCCTGGACAGTGGCGGGCAGGGCATCACGCTCAGCTTCCATTCGGGTTCGATCAGAGCGCGTCTGGTCGAGTTCGAGTTGGGCTAATTCGCCGCGCGTCTCCAGCTCGCGAACGCGCTTTGTCGCGACCCCGGCTTCGGCGACCAGCCTCGCGCCATCCTTGTTCAACTGCGTGATCTCTCCCTGCTTGACGATCAACGACTGGTTGACCTCCCGGATTGCTTGCCCGTCGCCTGCATCACCCGCTGGGCCAGTTCCGCCAGTGTCTTGTCTCCCATAAGCTCCGCCAGCGCGCCCTTCGTCTTAAAGGCTGCCCAGTGCGTTGGCTCGCTTCGTTTCTTCGTCTTCTGGAGCCCATCTGCCGGTCATTGTGGCTGGCTCAGGCCCCAGCTTCTCCACTGATCCGACTGTCCAAAGCTAGTGCCAAACTTGTAGGCCTGCCACAAAGCGGGTCTCGCCGCTTCGGTCACCATCCGTCGCAGCGTGAAGTGGCGGAGCTACGCCAGCACTGTGTCGCCGTAGCCTGCCCAGGCGCAGGCAAGACAAAGACGATTGCGACCAAGGCGGCAATTCTTCTGGCCGATCCCGCCTGTCGGGTAGAGGCCACCGTATCCCAGCGCCCCAGGATTTCCAGTGCCCGCGCCTCTAGCGACTGATCGGCGCAAACCATTCGCACCGCCTCTTGATGCATGAGCAAGTTTTGCAGATCTTGCTTATTCACTGAGTTTTCACCGTTTGGAGAGCCCTGTTGGTCCAGGGCGGTTGTACCACTGGTCGCGGACCCAGGCATCCCAATCGTGGGCATGCGGGGTGATGCACGTCTCGCCTTGGACCACGATGAACGCGCTGCCTATCATCGCCTCAGCAAATTGCTGTCGCCATGGCTCAGGCACATCGTCCATGCGCACGTACAAACGGCCCTGGGACTCCCGGATCGGCACCGCTGCAATCAGCTCATCGCGGGTCATGCTTCGTCCTCCCCAAACGACTGTTCGATGTGCTCAGCGTCACACACGTTGACCGGCCCCGAAGGTGCGAATCGGCACTAGGCTCGGCCAAGCCGAGCCGGTACAGGTGATGCATGCGGCCCGACGGATCGTAAAGCGTCAAGCACTGCAGCTTGCGCTCACGGCGCAGGGGCGGCTCGAACAGTTCATACAACGACCGAGCCGAGTCATCGTCACGCGGGGTGTCCATTGCATCCTCCAAGCCAGGAGCGACCGAGAACAGGCCTTATGCCCAATTGTGCATGCGATCCAGGCCTGTCAGTTTACGAAGCCGTGTGTTTTTCTCCTCCGGCATCGGCGCGGCAGTGGACTTATGCGGATTTACGCACCTAGAGTATGCGGGTGTGCGCAAACGCTCATTGAAAAAAGAGGGGACGTCATGTGGGGGCTCGAGGGAAAGCGGTTCTGGTTGGTACTTATGGCCTTTGCCGCCGGTCTAGTAGCGGTCATTTTCTACCGTGGTCTGCCAGACGCCGTCTATGGTGCGCTCGTGGCCTTGGGTGGCGTGATTCTTACGACTTTGCACAGCGGAGCAATGCGCCAGGCGGACCTCAATAGCACCGTCCTTCAGAAGAGGATCGAACGGGAGATGGGGCTCCGGCGGGACGTATTTCTTCCGGCGTTTGAAGGTGCGACTCGCGCGATTAATGCCCTCAGCATGGTTTTGGAAAGCGGGAAGCCGCGAGACGAAATTGCGGCGGACTTTGCTGCCGGCCATTCGAGTCTCACCAAGGCAATGCTAGTTGCTACCCCGCCAACCATAGCGGGCATCCAGCGACTCGTAGGCGCCTTGAGCCTAGCGTGGAGCGAAAGCATTGGGCACAGGGTTGTACTTGGCCAAATTCAGGATCGCTGCAAGGCGATTGAGCGAGAGCGGGAGCTTGAATTCGAGTTGCGACAGACGATGATCAAGCACCTGCAAACTGTCCACGTGCAACCCAATGTGAACGCTGTGGCAAGCCAGAGAGCAGTTGAAGTGATCCAGGCTCACGATCAGCGGATAGCTGGCATGAACGCCAAGCTGGATGTAGTCATGACCGAGCGCAGCACCTACTATCTGAATGCGCTAAAACCACTGGTTAAACGCCTTGCTGAGATCAGGCCGTTGTTTCCACCCGTTCTTGCAGAACTGCGGAAGGAGATGGAGCTGCCGTTTGATGAGGCGACTTTTGCCAAGGACCAAGAGTCAATAGCAGGTGAGATACGTTGTGCGCTTGAGCGGCGGATTGCTGAGGCAGAACAGTACCTATCGGCGAGAAGGGCGCAGCAGAACTCAGCAGCATCTCAAGCTACGTGAAGGTCTCAGGCCGCTGTTCGCCCTTGAAATATGATCTGTCGACTCGACCTTAGGAAGGTTCGGGAGTGTGACGAAGCGGAAGACGTGGCGGCCTGATAAGCCGTTGCTTTATAGCATCGCGGGTTCGATTTCTGCCCTCCCACCAAATCTCTTTGTCGTTGCCGCCCTCCGAGGCGTGTACCCATTGACCGCTTTGGATCGAACTAGGGCGGTCCATCATGCTGTGCGCTCGTGTCGCCGGCTCCTCGATATTGCGCTGCAAGATCCAGCGGAGCGTCAACCCGGAAATGCGGATGTCCCGTTGGTTCAGCGCCAGGCTTCAGCATCTGGGTCCCGTTGACCCCGGGCGCCTTCTGGCAACGCGAGGTTGGCGATGACGGGGCCGAAGAAGCGCCGTAGCCCCTCTTGCAGATCAGCGAAAATGGTGGCTGAAGGGTCGGCGGGCTCCGGCGCAGGAAAGGTGCGGTACTTCGGTAGCGGGTAAGTCAACAACCCCATAAGGGAGAGGGGCGCCAGGGAGTTCCGACGGAGCCGAAGGACTCATGACCACTGGTTGACCAGCGGGAAGCAAAAATGGACAAGTCTTCGCCAATGTTCGAGTAACAAGAGAGAAGTCGCCAGATTTAGATAGCGAACGTTGCCAAATTTGCTTCCGTCGGCCACTCGACTGACGAATCAACGACGCCGGAAATCTCTACTTCTGGAAGGTGTTAATTCTGGTGCAGAATCCGGTGCAACGTGATAATCCTTCTTATCGCAATAGCTTTATGGAAGAACTAAACTGCCTTCCATGAAAACGCGTCTGCTTCCCGTTGATTCTGCGATTGTCGCGCCACTTGGCTTGCCCGATGCCGCCGAACTGGCTGTGCTGCGCGCCTGGCATGCGGGCTTATCGGCGCGCAAGGCTGTCGAACGCTATCTCGGTGAGCGGCGGGCGCTCGGACAATCTTCGCGCGGCATTCTCGGCCGCATCCGGCGCCAGCTAGCAGCGTTTGCGCGCCAGCGTCAGCGCGAAGACCTGGTGGTGCTGTTCGAGATGCCAGCGGCCGACCGTGCAAAACAGGGCAGGGCAGCCGACCAAGCAATCGAACTGCTTCGCACGCTACCGCTGCCAGCCCCGCTCATCAGCGATGACGTCGGACTGTGGCTGGATGCACGCGCCGTCGCCGCGCTACGGGCCGCGGGCATCGACACCCTTGCGGACCTGACCGTGCGCGTGCCGCGTCGACGCCGCTGGTGGGTGGTCATTCCCGGGCTGGGCCAGGCCAGCGCGCGGCGCATCGAGGCTTTCTTCGCTGACCACCCGCGTCTGACAGAGCGCGCTCGGACGCTCATCGCCGAGCAAGCTCGCGGAGTGGTGGTGCCCTGGGAGCAACTGCGCTTACCACACGAGGTCGATGGCTCGCGAGGGCAATTCCGGGCGCCACGAGAGACCTGCGTCCTCTCAGCCGACGACGATTACGAGGCTGTGCAGGCGTTACGCGCAAGAGAAAGAAAATGGACATCAGCCGGAGCCTTGAAAATACTGGGATCGGCAGTCAGCAGGATGTCCATTTGGCTAGCCGAAAAAGTGGACAGAACGACGATCGGGTGTCCATCTTCCG